>Ga0194055_10000071_pt1 | contig 68026 bp, 35 predicted proteins | sample SepL449m_MetaG_FD_155482 | JGI IMG/M metagenome (GOLD analysis project Ga0194055, IMG submission 155482) | Anoxic zone freshwater microbial communities from boreal shield lake in IISD Experimental Lakes Area, Ontario, Canada - Sep2016-L442-9m | ecosystem: Environmental > Aquatic > Freshwater >... | reverse complement strand
CTCCCGGGGTCCCCGACCGCCATGCACCCGATTGCGCGCTGCCATCACCACATCGCCCATCACCGCCGACGCCGTCGGATTGCCGCCTGCTCCCTGCCCGTAGAACATCAGTCGACCGGCGGCCTCAGCCTCGACCACGACGGCATTGAATGCGCCGTTGACGGTGGCAAGTGGATGACTCAGCGGCACCAATGCCGGGTAGACCCGGGCCGAAACCCGCTGCGCGCCATCCGGTGTGGTGACTCGCTCGCAGATGGCCAACAATTTGATGGTGCAGTCAAGCGCCCGTGCGGCATCGAAGTCGGCGGGGCTGACTTTGGTGATGCCCTCCCGGTAGACGTCGTCGGCGGTGACACGGGTGTGGAACGCGATGGATGCCAGGATCGCCGCCTTGGCTGCGGCGTCGTACCCTTCCACGTCCGCGGTCGGGTCCGCCTCGGCGTAACCCAGTGCGCTGGCATCAGCCAGTGCACTGGCGTAATCGGCTCCGGTGGAGGCCATTTCAGACAGGATGTAGTTGGTGGTGCCGTTGACGATGCCTGCCACCCGCAGCACGGTGTCACCGGCCAGCGACTGGGTGAGCGGGCGGATCACCGGGATCGCACCGGCCACCGCGCCCTCGAAGTAGAGGTCTACGTGGTTGCGTTCGGCAGCCTGTGCCAACTCGCCGGTGGACTGAGCCAGCAGTGCTTTATTGGCTGTGACCACCGATTTGCCGTGTTCCAGTGCACTGAGAATGGCCTTGCGCGCCGGCTCGACCGGTCCCATCAGTTCCACCACGATGTCGACGTCGTCGCGGGACACCAGTTCGTCGACGTTGTCGGTCAACATCGCTTCCGGCACCATCCGGTCCCCGGACACCTGCCGTACCGCGACACCGCGAAGTTCCAGTGGCGCCCCGATCCGCGCAGCCAGGTCGGCCGCGCTGGACTCAATGATCCGCACCACCTCACGTCCGACGTTGCCCAGACCGAGTACCGCGATGCCGATCGGCTTCTGGCTGTTCATGCGCGCACCTCCAGGCTGAGCAGATCGTCGACGGTCTCCCGGCGTAACACCAGCCGTGCGTGCCCGTTGCGCACGGCTACCACGGCGGGTCTGCCGATCAGGTTGTACCGGCTGGACATCGAGTAGCAGTAGGCGCCGGTGGCGGCTACTGCGAGCAGGTCACCGGCAACCGCATCCTCGGGGATCCAGGCGTCGCGGACCACGATATCGCCAGTCTCGCAATGCTTTCCGACGATACGGGCCAGCATCGGCTCGGCTGTACTGCCCCGCGAGACCAGCCGGATGTCATACTCCGCGCCATAGAGCGCAGTCCGGATGTTGTCGCTCATTCCGCCGTCGACGCTGACGTAGCGCCGATGGGTGCCGGTACTGATCGCAACGTCCTTGACGGTCCCGATTTCGTAGAGCGTGACGGTGCCGGGCCCGGCGATCGCCCGGCCAGGCTCGACCACCAGTCGGGGCGTCGGCAAACCGACGGCGGCAGACTCGGTGCGCACAATGTGATCCAGCTTGGCCGCCAGATCCGCAATCGGCGGCGGGTCGTCCCCGGCGACGTAGGAAATTCCGAATCCGCCGCCGAGGTCCACGGTGGCGATCTGCGAGGTTTTCTCCACTCCGAATTCGGCGACAACATCGCGCAGCAGGCCGATCACCCGCCGGGCAGCCAACTCGAATCCACCGGCGTCGAAGATCTGCGAACCGATATGGCTGTGCAGACCCACCAGACGCAGATGGTCGGCAGCGAATATCCGCCGCACGGCCCGCATGGCATCGCCGGACGCCAGGGACAGCCCGAATTTCTGATCCTCATGGGCGGTGGCGATGTATTCATGGGTGTGGGCTTCGACGCCGACGGTCACCCGAACCATCACGTTCTGCACAATTCCGGCACCGCCGGCGACGGCATCGAGACGGTCGATCTCGGTCATCGAGTCCACCACCACGTAACCGATCCGGGCCTTGACCGCATCGGTAAGTTCGTCGACGGATTTGTTGTTGCCGTGCAGGGCGATCCGGTCGGCCGGGAACCCGGCATGAAGGGCGACGGCAAGTTCGCCGCCACTGGCAACGTCCAGTGCGAGCCCTTCGTCAGCCACCCAGCGGGCGATCTCCGCGCACAGGAACGCCTTGGCCGCATAGTGCACGTTGTCGCCGCCGCCGAATGCCGCGGCCATCTCCCGGCAGCGGCTTCGGAAGTCGTCCTCATCAATGATGAACAGTGGCGTCCCGAACTGCTCGGCAAGTTCGGTCACGCTGACACCGGAGATACCCACTACTCCGTCACTGGATCGGATGATGTTGCGAGGCCAGATATTCGGGTCCAGAGCAAGCATCTCGGCCGAGGTCTGCGGCCGCGACGGCACACCGATCTGCTGGTTCTCCCCCGCGTGCCGCGGGCCGGCCGGATGGACGTTCACATCCGCTCCGGTGCTGAAACGCCGAGAATGCCAAGTCCGTTGGCGATCACCTGACGGGTCGCCGCGCACAGTGCCAGCCGCGCGCCGTGCAGATCGCCAGCCGGCTCATCACCCTGCGGCAGCACCCGGCAGGCGTCGTAGAACCGGTGGTAGTCGCCGGCCAGGTCCTCCAGGTAGCGACACACCCGGTGGGGCTCGCGCAGCGCAGAGGCCGACTGCAACACCCGCGGGAATTCGCCGAGGGTGCGGATCAACGCACCCTCCCTGTCGTGCCCGAGCACTTCGAGGTGGCGGGTGTCGGGTGCCAATCCGAGTTCGGCGGCGTTGCGCGCCAGCGCGCAGAGTCGGGCGTGGGCGTACTGCACGTAGTAGACCGGGTTATCGGCCGAGGCCGAAGACCACAGTTGCAGGTCGATGTCGATGGGTGAGTCCACCGATGAGCGGGTCAGGGCGTAGCGCGCGGCGTCCACCCCGATGGCTTCGACGAGATCGTCGAGAGTGATCACGGTGCCGGCCCGCTTGCTCATCCGCATGGGCTGACCGTCGCGGACCAGGTTGACCATCTGGCCGATCAGGACCTCGACGGTATCGGGGTCATCACCGAGGGCGGCGGCGGCGGCCTTGAGTCGGGCGATGTATCCGTGATGATCGGCCCCGAGCATGTAGATGCACAGGTCGAATCCGCGCTGACGCTTATCGAGGTAGTAGGCGAGATCGCCGGCGATATAGGCGGGATTGCCGTCGCTCTTGATGACGACGCGATCCTTATCGTCGCCGAATTCGGTGGTGCGCAACCAGGTTGCGCCATCCTTCTCGTAGATCGCACCGTTCTCGCGCAGCTTGGCGATGGCTTGCTCCACCCGGCCACTGGTGTGCATCGAGTCCTCGTGGGTGTACACGTCGAAGTCGGTGCCGAACTCGTGCAACGAGGCTTTGATGTGGTCGAACATCAGGTCCACACCAATGTCGCGGAACGTCTCGCGCTGCTCGGCTTCGGGAAGGCTCAGCGCGTCGGGCGCCTTGGTCAGCACCTGGGCGGCGATATCGGCGATGTAGGCGCCCGCGTAGCCGTCCTCGGGTGTCGGTTCACCCTTGGCGGCGGCGATCACCGAGTTGACGAAACGGTCGATCTGGGTGCCGTGGTCGTTGAAGTAGTACTCCCGCACCACCCGGGCACCCTGGGTGGCCAGCAGTCGGCCCAGCGCGTCTCCGACAGCAGCCCACCGGGTGCCGCCGATGTGAATCGGGCCGGTCGGGTTGGCCGAGACGAACTCAAGATTGATATTCCGCCCATTGAGCAGGCCGGCGTGCCCGTAGCCCGTACCGGCCGCCACGATATCGGCGACGATCGCGCCCTGGGCCGCGGTTTCGATACGCAGGTTGACGAACCCGGGCCCGGCGACCTCGGCCGCGGCGATCCCGTCAGCCCCGGCCAACGCTGTGGCCAGCCAGCCGGCGAACTCACGCGGGTTCGCGCCGGCTTTCCTGCCCACCTGCAGTGCCAAATTGGTCGCGTAGTCCCCGCGCTCGGGGTTGCGCGGACGCTCGATGGTCACTGTCGCCGGCAGCGCGGCGGGATCGAGGCCATGCTCGGTCAGCACCGCCGCGGCGGTGCCGCGCAGCAACTCGGCGAGGTCGGCGGGGGTCACGGGGAATGATCCTATGCGTTAGGCTTGGCCAGCCCGAACGGCGCAGCGTATGCGCCCCCGTAGCTCAGGGGATAGAGCGTCTGCCTCCGGAGCAGAAGGCCGCAGGTTCGAATCCTGCCGGGGGCACTTTGGAAGCGTCGCCGCAAGCGGTGTCCTGCCATCTGCCGTCCGCCGGCTAGGCGGGGCTCAGCAACCTCGTGTACGACAGGACCACTGGCAAATTTCTTCCCAACCGTATCCCTGCCCTGTCTTCGTAATGTACGATCGGAGTCCGGCTTACGAATATTTAAGCAAATACACATATGATCCACAGGGATGGCAATGGGTCAGCTTCGAACTAAGCGCACCGTCTTGCTTAGCGCACTCGTCTCGGGTGCGCTTGCTGCCGGGACACTCAGTAGTTCCCCCGCCGCCAACGCGTCGTGCCTTTCCGTCTTCGGACTGGGCAACGGCAACGGCTGCACCAGTGGCCTGACGACGTACGCGATTGCGATCGGTCCTGGCGCGACAGCGGAAGCCGCCACTGGACTGTTCGGCGGGGCCTTTGCGTTAGGAAGCGACGCCCACGCCACCATGGCTGCCAGCGGTTTCACCCTTGCGGGGGCGATCGGAAACAACGCGAATGCGGCGGCGCTCGGGGGCATTTTCGGTACCGCTTTCCAACTAGGACCTGGCACCGCTTCAACGATTACCGGGATCCTCAGCTTCGCCCTGGGCATATCGCCCGACGGCAAAACCGCGAACTCCGCCGCCGCCTCCGGCCCTGGCAACATCGCCGTGCAAATCGGACCTGGCACTGCGGCGATCATCGGTGCCTTGAACCTCGCCCTCGGTGCGCCAGGTTTCGAATCGGGAGCTTCTTCAGCCTCCGCTGTCGGGTTGGGTAACATCGCGGTGCGATTCGGACCAGGCGCTACGACGCTCGCCAGCACCTTGAGCGTCGGCCTAGGAATCGGCAGCGGGTCGGCGGCTGTGTCCGCCGGCGTGGGCAACTTTGCCCTCGACTTTCTTAGTCGACGGGGCACCGCGTCAACGACGGGCGTTTTGACTTCCGCCGTCAACGTTTTTGGCGTTGACAACAAGGTATCGAGCTTGGGCATTATCAGCTCCGCGCAAAACTGGTTCGGCGTCCGCAATTCGGTTTCGGTAGATGGCGGCTTACTAACGGGTATCACGTTGGGCCTCGCGGCGAACTTCTTCGGCTCGGACAACACCACGACCGCCGGGGCTGGCCCCCTCGCCATCGTCGCTTCTATCTTCGACACTGGTGCGACAGTCACTCAGACCAAGCCGGGGATAAAGGTGAGTTTTCTTGCCAAGCCTCCGAGGGCAATCGCCGCCAGCAGGGTTACGCCGGCAGCGTCCCGCGGCACCGCCGACTCGATGACCTCGACGCCTGCTGACGTCTCCGTAGGCACTACCCCCGCGAGGCCAAACCCGACAGCGTCCGACATCGTCCACCGAAGAAGCGCGGAATCGGCAGCCGCCAGCACTGGCGGCAAGCACAGGAAAGTTGACGGCGGCAAGCACAGGTCGTAGCAACTTACGAGCGCCGCACATGGCGTTTTTTGTCAGTCGGTGGCGCTACCGGCCAATTGCTCAAACGTCCAAGCGGGCGAGCTTTTTACTCTCGTAAAGAACCGCGCAGGCAGATCTTCTGAGCTTGCCACTGGTGGTGACCGGAATCGAGCCGGGCGCTACCGCTACGAGATCCCCGATTGCGATGCCATGGGAGTTCGAGATCGCTGAGTTGACGTCCCGCTTGAGGCTGTCGAGTTTCTTCTTCGCATCCTCATCGGAGTCGCCACGCATCTTGACTTCCATCACGACGACGGCTTTCTCGACGCCCTCGTCAGGGACGGCGAACGCCACACACCGCCCGCCGGTGATCTCAGACACCGTCGCCTCGAGATCGTCAGGGGCGTGATTGCGGCCATAGATGATCAGAAGGTCCTTGATGCGGCCCACCAGGAACACCTCACCTTGGGAGACGAAGCCGATATCGCCAGTCCTCAGCCAAGGGCTTTCGGGCGTACCCGCGGACGGATCTACGATCGTGGCGCCAAACGTACGCGCAGTTTCCTCAGGGTTGTGCCAGTAGCCCGCACTGATGTTGTCGCCATGTGCCCAGACCTCGCCAGTGGTGCCCTCCGGACACTCGGTTCGGGTCTCCGGATCGACGATTCGCAGTACCGGTGATCGAGGCGTGATGGGTCCGCCGTAGCTGATCAGCGGCGTCCCATCCTCGCCGTCACATCGCTTGGCCTGCCCTTCAGTGAGGGCATCGGTGTCGAAGTGCACGACGCTAATCGGTTCTTCCGGCCTCGGCGTCGACAGGTACAGCGTCGCTTCAGCCATGCCATACGACGGCTGCATCACGGTGTCACTCAGGTTAAAGCGGGCGAATCGGTCGGTGAAGCGCTTGATAGTCGCGGGCTGCACCCGCTCGGCACCACTTTGAATGGTGTGCACATCGCCGAGGTCAAGTCCGGCCATGTCCTCGTCGGATGTTTTCCGTGTCGCCAGTTCGAACGCAAAGTTCGGTGCGGCCGTGAAAGCGCACGGATTGCTCGCCAGCAACTGCATCCAGCGCGCTGGCCGCTGCAGGAACGACACCGGGCTGGTCAGCACAGCGCTCGTGCCCAAAACAATGGGCGAGCAAATACCTAAAATCAATCCGAAGTCGTGGAAGAACGGAAGCCACGATACAAACGTCAAGTCCGGCGGGGTGACCCCCGCATGCCTCGAGTAGTCGGACGTAATCTGCTGCAGATTGGTCAAGAGGTTTGTGTACGAGATCATTACTCCCGCGGGCGAACGGGTCGAGCCGGAGGTGTACTGCAGATACGCGGTGGCGTGGTAATCGTCGTTCTCGTACATGGCGCCGCCGGATCGTGGCGGAGTGTCCAGGTCCAGCAAATCGACCTCGATGATCGCCGGCGGTCGTTGCCTCGGCGCAGGGGTGATGCTCCGGCTTACCTCCGCCACGACGGATGATGTAGTGAGAACGGCAACAGGATCCGCGTCGCGCATCACGGAATCGACACGCTCGTCAGCCGCCCCACCCATCGGGACCGAAAGCGGGACCGGGATCACTCCGGCGTGCAATGCGCCCAGGAACGCGACAATGTATTCCAGCCCCTGGGGCGCGATGATTATCACACGATCACCTGGTGACGCGAACTGGCGGAGCTCACTGGCAACGTTGCAGACCCGCCGGTACAGCTGCGGCCACGTGAGGCTGATGGGCACCCCGGCCCAATCTTGCTCGTAGTCGATGAAGGTGTACGCCATGTCGTCGGGTTGCATACTGGCGCGCTCGCGTAGCAGGGCCGGCAGGGATACTTCAGTCGCCTGTGTCACGCGAAGCAAGCTATCAGTAGCCGCGTCCGCGACACGTTGAAAGGTGAAGTTGTTGAAAGGTGAAGTTGAATGACGCGCGTGGCCGAGGACCGAGCAAACTTGACCCGAGGCGTCGAGTCTGCGTCAATGGGAGCCGTGCCGTGGTGGGGCACCAAAGGGGCCTAGAGCAGCGAACTAAAGGGGCGGGAGTCGCTGCCGCGTCAGGAGTGGGATGGCTTCATCGGGCGAGATCGAGCGTCGCGGTAGCGCCTCGGGCGGGGCGAACCCGCCGGCCGCATCGGGGGCCAGACCAGCCACTCCGGTCGCCGTCATCGGCATGGCCTGCAGGCTTCCTGGCGGCATCGACTCCCCAGAGCGGCTCTGGGAGGCGTTGCTCAGGGGCGATGACATGGTTACCGAAGTGCCCGGTGACCGCTGGGCCATCGATGAGTACTACGACCCCGAGCCGGGCGTGCCGGGCCGCACAGTGTCGAAGTGGGGCGCATTTCTCGACGACGTCGCCGGGTTCGACGCCAAGTTCTTCGGCATTAACGAACACGAGGCCGCCGCCCTTGATCCCCAGCACCGCCTGCTGCTCGAAACCTCCTGGGAGGCAATGGAACATGCCGGTCTCACCCCGGACGCCATTAAAGGCTCGCTCACCGGTGTGTTCACCGGGCTGACGCACGACGACTATCAGGCTGTATCTGCCGGTTCCGAAGCCATGCTCGGGCCCTACGGCTTCTCGGGTAACACCTTCAGCATGGCGTCCGGGCGCATCGCTCACGCCTTGGGCGTCCACGGTCCCGCGATCGCAGTCGACACTGCATGTTCGTCTGGGCTATTCGCGGTGCACATGGGGTGCCGCAGCCTAAGCGACGGCGAAAGCGACCTTGTGCTTGCCGGTGGCGCCTACGTGATGCTCGACCCGCGCAAGTACGTCGCGGACACAGCGGCAGGCCAACTCTCGCCGACCGGACGTTGCCGAGCGTTCGACGTCGAGGCCGATGGCTACGTCGGCGGTGAGGCATGCGCGATGGTGTTGCTCAAGCGCCTACCGGATGCTCTGCGCGACGGTGACCGGATCCTCGCTGTCATCCGCGGCACGGCCGCCAACCACGGCAGCAACACCGTGAACATCTCCACGCCCTCCGGCACCGCCCAGACCGCGGTGTACCGGGCGGCCCTTGCCGCCGCGGGCGTGGACCCAGGAACCGTCGGGATGGTTGAGGCGCACGGCCCCGGCACTCCGTTCGGTGACACCATTGAGTACACCAGCCTGAGTGAGGTGTACGGCCTCGACGGGCCGTGCGCCCTCGGATCGGTGAAAACGAACTTCGGCCACTCCCAATCGGCCTCCGGTGCCATCGGCCTGATCACGACGATCCTGGCACTGCAGCACGGGACGATTCCGAGGAATCTGCATTTCACCCGCCTGCCAGATGAACTGGCTCGGATAACCACGAAAATGTTTGTGCCACAAGAGAACACCCCGTGGCCGGCGATCGGCGAGGGTCCGCGCCGGGCGGCGGTTTCATCGTATGGCTTGTCGGGAACCAACGTTCACGCCGTCGTGGAGCAGGCTCCCGAGCCGATAGGCCCGCGGGCCACGAGCGCGGACCCTGGGGGAACACCAGGCGCATTACTGCTGTTTCCGCTGTCCTCCACCTCGGCAGAGGAACTGCGGCGCACCGCCGGTCGGCTGGCTGACTGGGTGCAAGCACATGATGATGTCGCGCTGTCCGATCTCGGGTACACCCTGGCGCGCCGACGCGCGCACCGCCGGGTCCGGACCGTCGTCCACGCGAGCAGCCGGACAGAGCTCTGCGGCTCGTTGCTTGAAGTAGCCGACGGCGACGCTCCATATCAAGCCGCGCTGGGAGACGATGACCGCGGACCGGTGTGGGTGTTCTCCGGGCAGGGATCGCAATGGGCTCAGATGGGTGCCCAACTGCTCGCCGACGAACCGGAGTTCGCCGCCGCCGTCGCGCGGATCGAGCCGCTGATAGCAGCCGAGTGCGGCTTCTCCGTCACCGAAGCGATGACCGCCCCGGAGGTGGTGACCGGTGACGCGAGGCTGCAGCCGACCCTGTTCACGATGCAGGTTGCGCTGGCGGCCACGTTGGCTGCGTACGGCGCGCACCCCGGCGCGGTCATCGGGTATTCGATGGGCGAGGTCGCCGCGGCGGTGGTCAGCGGCGCACTGTCACTCGAAGACGGGGTGCGGGTGATCTGCCGGCGCTCGCGGCTGATGGCCGATACCGCCGGTCCCGGCATCATGGCATCGGTGGAACTTCCTGCCAAGCAGGTGCTTTCAGAGTTAACCCTCGGCGGCATCAAGGATGTCGTCGTCGCGGTCGTTGCCTCGCCAGACTCCACGGTGATCAGCGGTGCGGAACCGACCGTTCGCCAACTGATGGCCGCGTGGGAAGAACGCGGCCTTATGGTCCGCCAATCACTCACCGACGTCGCCGAACATTCCCCCAGCGTCGACCCGATTCTCGACGAACTCGCCCAGGCTCTCGCAGACATCACACCCCTGCCGCCACAGATTCCGTTCTATTCGGCAACCGGATTCGACCCGCGCGAGGAGCCGGTCTGCAACGGCAAGTATTGGGTACGCAATCTGCGAAACACGGTCCGGTTCGCCGCGGCGGTACGAGCGGCAGTGGAGGACGGACATCGGGTGTTCGCCGAGTTGGCGCCACAACCGATGCTCACCCACGTTCTTGGAAGCAGTGCCGCCAGCGTGGAGGCGCCCATTGCCACCTTCGCGAGCATGGGCCGGGAACAGGCTCTGCCGCACGGGCTGCGAGGCTTGGTAGCAGAGCTTCACAGTGCGGGTGCCGCAATTGATTTCGCCGTTCTGTTTCCGAATGGGCGCCTGGTGGACCCACCGCTGCCGACCTGGACCCGCCAGCGGCTTTGGCTGGAACGCGACAGTCGCGAGTCCGCAGCGCATGGTGGTCACACCGTGGCGGTGCATCCGCTGCTGGGCGCCCACGTGCGCCTACCGGAAAAGCCTGAGCGCCACGTCTGGCAAGCCGACATCGGCACCGCGGCACAACCCTGGCTAGACGATCACACAATCCGCACTGTGGCGGTACTTCCCGGGGCGGCGTACTGCGAAATGGCCTTGGCAGCCGCGCACGCCGTGCTGGGTGGGGCTGTCGAGGTCCGCGACATTCGCTTCGAACAGGCACTGCTGTTGGATGAGCAGACCACCGTCTTCGCAGTAGCTTCGTCGGCGCCAGCAGGTGTCCTCGACTTCCTCGTGGAGTCCGATGAGGACGGCGAACAGGTCCGGCACGCTACCGCCGTGCTGCACGCGGCCGAGGATGGGCCGCCCCCGGCTTATGACGTGTCGGCGTTACTTGCGGCGCATCCGCGTACCGAAAGCGGCGTTGTCGTACGGGAAGACTTGGCCCAGCGTGGAATTCAGTGCGGTCCGGCGTTCAGCGGCCTTGGCGCCCTGCACGTCGGCGAGGAGCCCACCGGCTCCGTCTTCGCCGAGGTGTCCCTGCCCAGCAAAATCCGCTCGCAACAATCCGCTTACTGCGTGCACCCGGCTCTCCTCGATGCGTGTTTCCAGTCGGTTGCCGCAAGTCCCGAGGTCCATGCCCTCGGCACAGACGTGCTGGGGTTGCCCTTGGGTGTACGGCGCCTGCGCTCTTACGGGTCCGCCCGCACTGCCCATTACTGCTACACGCGGGTGAGCAGAGTCGATGCTTCCGGGGTCGAAGCGGACCTCGACCTGCTCGACCGGGACGGGCAGGTTCTGCTCAGAGTTCAGGGGTTGGTGTGCGGCACCGGAGCTACCGAGGGCGACCGAGCACGCCGGGTGATGAACGAGCGATTGTTGACCATCGAGTGGCAACAACGACAGCTGCCCGAGCCGCCGAACGCCGACGCGGGAACCTGGCTGTTGATCAGCACCACCGCCGGGACGAACGCGGTCTCGGGGTTGACTGACGCACTGGAACGCCATGGCGCACAGTGCGATGCCATGTTCTGGCCGCGCCACGGAGATCATCCATCGAGGGCCGAACAGCTAGCGGACCAACTCCGATCCGGACCCGTATCCGGCGTGGTGATACTCACCGAACCGAGGGGCGCCGGCGCGGCGGACGCGCATGCTGAACTGGGCCGCGAACAGATTGAACACCTGGTCCGGATCACCGGCGAGTTGGTTCAGGCCCCGGGCCGACTGCCGGATCTCTTCGTGGTGACTCACGCCGCACAGAGCGTCGTGGGTGATGACGTGCCCAATGTGGAGCAGGGCGGCCTTCGTGGCCTAATGCGGGTGATCGGCTCCGAGTATCCACATATGCGCACCGCCCAGGTCGATGTCGACGATGCCATCGATACTGAGCAGCTGGCGCTGCAGCTGCTCAGCGGTTCCGAAGAAGACGAGACCGCCTGGCGAAACGGCAATTGGTACACGGCACGCATGCTGCGCAGCCCACTGCGTCCCGACGAACGACTGATCGTGACGGCTGACAACGCCTCAGACGGCATGCGCCTGCAGATCCGGACACCCGGCGACCTGCAGACACTGGAACTGGTTGCCTGCGAGCGGGTTACGCCGGGGCCGGGCCAGATCGAGGTCGCCGTCGTGGTGTCCAGTATCAACTTCGCCGATGTCCTGGTCGCGATGGGCTTGTTCCCGGCCATCGAAGGTGGATTGCCTGAGCTGGGTATGGACTTCGCCGGAGCGGTGACTGCCATCGGCCCGGATGTCACCGACCATCGGGTGGGCGACCGCGTCGGCGGCTTCTCCCCCAATGGCTGTTGGGGGACGTTCGTCACCTGCGACGCCAACCTCGCCGTCGCCATTCCGGCCACCATGACGGATCACCAGGCGGTGGCGGTGGCTACCGCAACCGCAACCGCGTGGTACGGCCTGCACGATAAGGCCCACATCTCATCCGGTGACCGGGTGTTGATTCACTCGGCAACCGGCGGCGTGGGCCAGGCCGCGATCGGGGTCGCGCGAGCCGCGGGAGCCGAGATCTTCGCCACCGCAGGTAGCGAGGAACGTCGACAGATGCTGCGCGATATGGGAATCGAGCACGTCTACGATTCACGCAGCACCGATTTCGCCAAGCAGATCCGCGAGGACACCGGCGGTTACGGCGTTGATATCGTGCTTAACTCTCTGACCGGGTCAGCCCAGAGCGCCGGACTAGAACTGCTGGCGATCGGGGGGCGGTTCGTCGAGATCGGCAAGCGCGATGTCTACGGCAACACCCGCCTAGAACTGTTTCCATTCCGGCGAAACCTGACGTTCTACTACGTCGATCTCGCGCTGATGTCACTGAGCCACCCGCGACGGGTTGGCGAGTTACTCCGCACCGTCTACCAATTGGTGGCCGACGGTGATCTACCTTCCGCTGATCACACCGATTACCCGTTGAGCGACGCCGCCACCGCGATCCGGGTGATGAGCGCCGCCCAGCACACCGGCAAGCTGCTGCTGGATGTCCCTCGCACCGGTCACAGCAGCGTGGTGGTGCCACCAGAGCAGGCCCGAGTCTTCCGCCGCGACGGCGCCTACCTTGTCTCCGGTGGGCTGGGGTACCGGGGATTGATCCTCGCCGAGAAGATGGCCGTCGCCGGCTGTGGACGCATTGTGCTGACATCGCGTTCGCAGCCGACGCCCGAGGCTCTACAGACAATCGAACGGATCCAAGCGATGGGCGCCGACGTCGTGGTGCATTGCGGCGACATCGCAGATCCCCTCACCGCGCAGCAGATGGTGGACGCCGCGACCGTCACCGGGCTGCCCGTGCGTGGCGTACTGCATGCCGCGGCGGTGGTCGAGGACGCCGCGCTGGCCAACATCACCAATGAACTCATCGAGCGGGAATGGGCTCCAAAGGTCGACGGTGCGTGGAATTTGCACAGCGCCACCGTCGATCAGCCCCTGGACTGGTTCTGCTCGTTTTCCTCGGTGGCCGCGCTGGTGGGTTCACCCGGGCAGGGCGCCTACGCCGCGGCCAACAGTTGGCTGGACGCCTTCACCGCGTGGCGGCGGGCCCAGGGGCTTCCGGGCATCGCGATCGCCTGGGGTCCATGGGGCGAAAGCACCGGCGCCGCCATGGCTGCCGACGAGTGTGCCTACGCACTCGATGCACTGCTGCGCTCTCGTCGGGCCTACACCGGTTATGCGCCAATCATCGGCAACCCGTGGCTGACCGCCTTCGCGCACCGAAGCCCATTCGCTCAAGCCTTCCGCTCAGATGCGCAAAGCGCCACCGGCACAAGCAGATTGCGCGCGGAGCTCAACGCTCTCCCCCAAGAAGAGTGGCTTACCCGGCTGCGACGCCTGATCTCTGATCAGATCAGTCTGATCCTGCATCGCAACGTCGAGCCCGACCGGCCTCTGGTCGAGTACGGCGTTGACTCGCTCAGTGCCCTCGAACTACGTACTCGCATCGAAGCCGAAACAGGAATACGCCTGGCTGCCAAGGACCTTGCCGTCGGCACCATTCGCGGTCTTGCGGAGCTGTTGTGCGAGAAGCTGGCAACTGCGAACAGTGCGTGAGACGGGACTGACGATGCGGGAGGACCATGAACGCCATTCTTAGAGTGACCGCACTGGGCCTTGGGCAGCTCGTTGCCATCGGACTACTGGTGTTCTTGCCTGCCGGCACCGTCAATTACTGGCAGGCATGGACATTTTTAGCGGTGTTCGCGTGTGCGGCCTGGATCCCCAGCATCTATCTGCAGGCCACGAATCCTGTTGCTCTGCAGGGGCGGATGCGAAGCGGACCGATCGCAGAAGGCCGGACAGTACAGAAGGTCGTGATGCTCGGCCTCTACGGATCGCTGGCGGCCATCTGCGTGATCAGTGGCCTTGACCACCGCTTGGGCTGGTCATTGGTCCCACCGGCGGTCAGCCTGATTGGTGACGTTGCGGTTGCCGTTGGACTGGGTGTGGTGGTTCTGGTGGTCATTCAGAACAGTTACGCGTCGACGACCGTCCAGGTGGCGTCTGGCCAGAAGGTCGTGAGCACCGGTCTATATGGGCTGGTGCGGCACCCGATGTACACCGGCAACGTCCTGATGCTGGTAGGTCTGCCGCTGGCGCTCGGCTCCTACTGGGCACTGGCCCTCGTTGTGCCTGGCGTAGCCGTCCTCGCTGCGCGCATCCACGACGAGGAGAAACTGCTCGGCGAGGAGTTGGACGGGTACCGCGAATACACCCACAAGGTTCGCTCACGCCTAATTCCGTATGTGTGGTGAAGGCGGTTCAGGGCTAGCTAGCGCTTCGGTTCCTGACCGGTTGCACCGGACTCGCCTTGGATGCGCTGGCCCAACTTCCGCACTGTCACCGAGTCGAACAGCGCAGGCAGGGATACCTGGCTATCCAGGGCGGCCCTGATCGCTGTGACTAGCCGCATTGCAGAAAGCGAATCCCCGCCCAGTTCAAAGAACGAGTCGTCCACCCCGACGCGATCCACACCCAAAACGTGGGCGTACACCTCGCACAAGGCCTGTTCGACGTCGGTGGCCGGCGCGGTGTAACCACCCGCGGTGGTGCGGCCTTCGGGTGTCGACGCAACCCTGCGTGCAAGGTTTTCACATCCGCTCAACGCAGCCAACGGCTGGCCAGCATTGGTCGCCATCGCCTCCAGTGCGCGGTCGAGTTCGCCGATCAGTCGCGCAATGCTGTCGTCGTCGAAGACATCGGTTCGATATTGGATGCGAAGATCAAGCTCACTGCCCGGCACGGCTTGAATCGTGAGCGGGTAGTGGTAAAAGTCGCGGCTGGTGACGTCGGTTACGGACAGCCCGTCCGCACCCGACAGCAGGGACGTGTCGGTGGGATAGTTCTCGTAAACAAAGACCGTGTCGAAAAGTGCGCTGTGACCGGTGACCCGATGAATCTCGTTGAGCCCCAAATGCTCATGCTCCAATGTGCGGCTTCGGCCATTCTGCAGTTGATCAAGTAGGTCTGCGATGGTGGTGTCTGGGGAGATGCTCACGCGCTGTGGCACCGTGTTGATCAACAGCCCCACCATCGAATCCGCGCCGGCCAACTCAGCCGGCCGCCCTGCGACCACGAGACCGAAGGCGATGTCAGACTGGCCGGTGATGGACATCAGCAACTGTGCCCAGGCGGCCTGCAGCACAGTGCCTACTGTGGTGTGGTGTGATCGCGCCAGCTCGTTCAGCGCCACAGTGGTGGCAGCCGAAACCCGAAGAGAGGTAACGCCTCGCGGCCCCGGTCCCCATCGATCCAGCGAGCCGACCAGGATCGGAGTGTCAAATCCCGCGAGCGCCTCGCGCCATGCGGAGCGAGCGGCTTGGGTATCTTGCCCTGCCAGCCAATCGGTGAATCTGCGGTACGGCACTGGCGCGGGCAGCCGCTGCCCGTAATAACCGGCGAACACCTCTTGCAGCAGCACAGATACCGACCAGCCATCTAGGACGATGTGGTGATTGGTCACAACCAGCTGGTGTTGATCGGGTGCGATGCGGATCAACATCGCTCGAAACGCCTTCTGCTCGGCCAGATCACAGACCGCGACGCGCTCAGCGGCACATAGCTGCGCGATCTGCTCGGCAAAGTCAGGGCTCGCGCTGTTGAGGTCGATGTACTGCCACGGCACAACCGGATCAGCCGGGATGACCTGGACCGGCTCGCCGAACTGATCGCAGAATCGCGCCACCAGGTTGGGATGGCGTTGGACGGCCGCCTGCACTGCTTCGTGCAAGCGGTTCGGATCAAGCCGACCGTTTAACGTGACGCTCATCTGCACCGCGTAGACGTCGTCGCCAGAACTGTGGGCCATATTGGCGTGGAACAGCAACCCCTGCTGCAGTGGAGTCAACGGCAGAATATCGGCGACCTCATGTGCCTGGCAGAGTTCGTCGATCTGCCGCTGCGTCAGCCGCGCGGGTGAGATATCCGACGGCGTCAAACCGCCGCCGCCACCGTGCACATGTGCACAGATGCCGGAAAGAGCATCGAACCACAGGCCGCTGAGCCGGCTAACCTGTGCATGGTCCAGAGCCGAAAGCGCCCATGTCCAGCCGGCCCGAAGTCGTGGACCATCAAGGGTTTCCACAGTGCCGGCGTTGAGCTCGACGGTGTGCATGAGCGGCATCGGGACGGCCGCTGCAGCGCCGGTCACCTTCCAGCCATCTTCGCGAATCTCCCAGATATCGCCGTACGCCTGGGAGCCACCAGCACTCATCCGGCCGAGATAGTTGAAACCGATCGTCGGATCAGGGCCCGCCAGATCGACGTCGCTGTTGAGATAGCGCAACAGACCGTAGGTCACACCATCCGGCAGGGCCCGAAGTTGTTCCTTGGCGTCCTTGACGATTGGCCCTAGTCCCGCATCGCCTGCGAGAACCTGTCCCCAGTCGAGCCCTCCTACCGAAAGTGATACCGGGTACTTGGTGGTGAACCACCCCACCGTGCGCGACAGGTCGACCGCTTCATCCTCGCCGGCCACCTCTTCTTGGCGGCCATGCCCCTCGGCATCGATGACGATCGGTGAGCCCGCCGCCGTGCCCAGGAATTCGCCCAGCGCCAGCCCGAACGCGATCAACAGAATGTCGTTGATGCCGGTGTGAAACGCTGCGGGCACCTCGGCGAGCAGCATCCTGGTGGTCTCGGGGTCCAGCTCCACCGTCAAGCTGCCTGCATTGGCGTACGTGTCGACCGTCGGTTGGACCGCCGGCAGTGCCGCAGGCACCGCCGCGATTCGCCGCCAACGCTCCGCCTGCTCTACGACTTCGGGGCGGTAGGCGTGCTGGGCCAACACCGATGCCCAGCGGGCAAAGGATGTACGCGGTGCGGGCAGCTCGATCTGCTGCCCGCCGTGAAGCTGCGCCCATGCAAGGTTGAAGTCCTCCAACAAGATCCGCCACGAGACGCCATCGACGGCTAGATGGTGCGCGATCATCAGGAGCTGACCGGTGGGAACCGACCACAGTGCGCTGACCATCGCACCGGCAGCCGGGTTCAGCCTTGATCTGGCCTGCGCCACTGCTTCGTCCGACAACACGTCGACCGTATGCAGGCACATGCGCGCATCGACCGACCCCGGCTCGGGCGCGGTCAGCGACCAGCCCCCGGCGCCGTCATCCTCGACGCGCAGCCGCAACATCGCGTGCCGATCCAGCACGGCTTGCAGCACCTCCAGCACGTCGTCCTCAGTGACGCCGACGGGCGCCTGTATCAGCACGGTCTGGTTGAACTGATCGACCGGTCCGGGGACGTCGTGCAGCCACCGCATGATCGGGGTCGCCAGCAGCGGGCCGACGCCCTCGTCGATCACGTCGTAATCACCATCGGAAAGCGTTGCGACCCTGGCGAGTCCCGCCACCGTCTGTTCCACGAAGATGTCGCGCGGCCGGCAGATTACGCCCGCGGCGCGGGCCCGGGCGACTACCTGCATCGACAGGATGCTGTCACCGCCGAGTTCGAAGAAGGATTCGTCGACGCCAACCCGGTCCAGTCCGAGCACTTGTGCGTAGATGCCTGCCAGAATTTCTTCGACTGCATCTGAGGGAGCGCGGTAGGAGTCGCCGTCCTGATAGTCCGGTGCCGGCAACGCCTTGGTGTCGAGTTTTCCGTTGACCGTCAGCGGTAGCGCATCGATCACCACCACTGCGGAGGGAACCATGTACGACGGCAACCGATCACCCAGTGCGGCCCGCGCGATGGCCGGTTCCACGTCGCCGGTCACGTACCCGACCAGGCGCTTGTCACCGGGGCGGTCTTCGCGCGCAATCACCACCGCCTGCTCGACACCGTCCAATTCGCTGAGTGCGGCCTGGATTTCGCCCAATTCGATCCGGTACCCGCGGATCTTGACCTGCTCGTCGGAGCGACCCATGTAGCGCAATTCGCCGTCGGCGCCCCACGCCATTAGATCGCCGGTGCGGTACATGCGCGCCCCGGGTTCGCCGAACGGACACGCCACGAACCGGGTCGACGACAGCCCGGCCCGGCCGATGTATCCGTCGGCGACTCCGGCACCGGCCACATACAACTCACCCACCACACCCGGGGGCACCGGCCGCAGCAGGGTGTCGAGGACAAAGAAGCCGAGATGTCCCAGCGGCACCCCGATGGGGCTGACAACACTGTCGACGTCACCGGCCACGATCTCCCGGAACGACGCGTGCACCGTCGTCTCCGTGATGCCGTACATGTTGATCAGTCGCGGCGAGTCTGGATGATGCTCCAGCCACGACCGCATCCGCTGTGGTTCCAACGCCTCACCGCCGAACACCACGGCCTCGAGCTTGAGCTGTGCGGCCAGTTCCGGATGTGCGGCATCAGCGGTCTGCAGCGCGTAGAACGCCGACGGAGTTTGGCTCAAAACACCGATCTGCTGGGAAACCAATAAGGCATACAGATCTTCTGGCGAACGCACCACCGCATCGGGCACCACAACCACCCGGCCGCCGTAAAGCAGAGCGCCCCAGATCTCCCACACAGAGAAGTCGAAAGCCAGGGAATGACACTGCGACCAGACCCGCCCCGACATGTCCATGTCGGCGTCCAACGTCTGCAAAAGATGAATCACGTTGCGATGCGGAATCACCACACCCTTGGGCGTTCCCGTGGTTCCCGAGGTGTAGATGATGTAGGCGATATCGTCCGCCTGCGGCCCCGGCAACACGGCGACGGCATTGACAGCCGGGTCAACCAGATCGCTGATATCGATGACCGAGAGAGCCTGTCCGTCAAGCAGTCCCGCCAGCGCAGCGGTGGTGACCGCGGCGATCGGCTTGGCGTCACCGAGCACGAATTGCCGCCGAGCCTCAGGCACCGAGGGATCGATCGGCACATAAGTGGCCCCGGTCTTCACCACCGCCACCATCGCCACGATCGCCTCAGCCGATCGTGGCAACAACAGCGCCACCCGTTGCCCGGGACCTGCTCCGCGGCTGGCCAGCACATGTGCCGCGCGAGTGGCCGCCTCGTCGAGTTCGCGGTACGTCATCGACGAACCGTCGAAGGTCACCGCCATGGCGTCCGGGGTACGCAACGCCTGCGAGGCGAACATCGACGCGATCGATTCCGGAATGCTGACCGACTGGGTCAGTGCCGCCCGGTTGCCCACCTGATCGAGGCGGGCGTGCTCGGCAGCATCCAAAACGTCCAGTGTCGACATCCGCTGAGTCGGGTCGGCGGTCATCTCCACCAGCACCCGCTGCAATCGGTCGACCAGATCCTGGATGCTGGCGGCATCGAACACATCGGTGCGGAATTCGACGCCGCCACCGATCCCGGCTGGGTCCCCTGCCTCGTTCCAGCGTTCGGCCAGGTTGAAGGTCAGGTCCATGCGGGCCGTCTTGGTGTCCACCGCCATCGGCTCGACCTGCAGATCACCCAGGGACAACCCGGCGGCATCGTCTGCCTGCCAGCCGAAGTTCTGCCAGGCCAGCACCACCTGCACCAGCGGGTGATGAGCCATGCTGCGGGTCGGCTTGAGCCGATCGACCAGCACCTCGAACGGCACATCCTGATGCTCATAGGCCGACAGGCTGCGCCGGCGCACCTGGGCCAGCAGATCGGCGAAGGTCGGATTCCCGGTCAGGTCGACGCGCAACACCAAGGTGTTGACGAAGAAACCCACGAGCTCGTCCAGCGCAGCGTCACTACGTCCGGCGATCGGGAAGCCCACCGCCACATCGCTGTTGGCGCTGATGTTGGACAGCAACACCGCCAAGGCGGTCTGAATCACCATGAAGCTGGTCGCGTTGTTGTCGCGGGCCACCTGAGCGACCTGTTGCTGCAACTCAGCCGGCCACTCGACCCCCAGCCAGGCGCCGCGGTAGTCGGCGACCAACGGATACGGCCGGTCCGTGGGCAGTTGCAACTGCTCGGGCATCCCGGCGAGGGCGTCTTCCCAATAGGCCAGTTCGCCCGCAATGCGGCTGTCGGCGTCGGCCAACTCGCCCAACCGTGCGCGCTGCCACATCGTATAGTCGACATACTGCACGGCCAGATCGGTCCACCCGGGAGCCTCACCGGCCGCCCGGCTGGCATTGGCCACACCCAGATCACGCACCAACGGCGCGATGGACCAGCCGTCGGCAGCGATGTGATGCACCACGGCCACTAGTACGTGCTCATCGTCGGCGACACGGAAAAGCTTTGCCTGCATCGGGATTTCGGTCGCCAGGTCGAAGGCGTAAAGCGTCGCCGTGTCGATGGCGTCCATCAACTCAGCATCCGACCAGCCGATGGCATCGATCACGGCCCAGCCGAAGTCGGCAACATCGGTGGACACGACAAGCTGCTGCGGCACGCCGTCAACCGCCGGGAAACGCGTGCGCAGGCTTTCCTGCCGGTCCACCACGTCGGCAAGGGCCGAGCCCAGCACGTCGGCGTCCAGCCGTCCGCGCAGCCGCAACGCCACCGGCAGGTTGTAGATCGGTGATGGACCCTGAAGCTGGTCGACGAACCACAATCGGTTCTGGGCGAACGACAGCGGCACAACGTCGGGACGCGGGCCAGCCACCAGTGGCTCGGAAGGCATTTCGTCCCCGGAGATACGCGGAGCCAATTGAGCGACGGTGGGTGCCTCGAACAGAACGCGTACGGCGAGCCCAGAACCCATGCTGTTGTTGACCGCCGCGATCAGGCGCATCGCCGAGAGTGAATCCCCGCCCAGGTCGAAGAACGAGTCATCCACCCCAACGCGCTCAGCGCCGAGCACTTGGGCAAAGATTCCCGCCAGGATCTCCTCGGTGGGATCACTTGGGGCACGGTAATTTCCAATGTCCTGATAGTCCGGTATCGGTAGTGCGCGGCGGTCGAGCTTGCCGCTGACCGTCAGCGGCAGCGAGGCGAGTTCAACCACCGCGGCCGGAACCATGTAGGCCGGCAGCCGTTCGGCCAGCGCGACCCTGATCTTGACCGGGTCCGCCGTGCCGGTGAAATAGCCGACCAGACGCGGATCACCGGCACGATCCTCGCGGGCGATCACCACTGCCTGCTCGACCCCGTCGAGCCCGGCCAGCACAGCCTGAATCTCGCCTGGCTCGATGCGGTAACCGCGAATCTTGACCTGCTCATCGGCGCGCCCGAGGTATTGCAGTTGCCCATCGGCGCGCCAGCGCACCAGGTCTCCGGTGCGGTACATGCGCTTTCCCGGCTCGCCGAATGAGCACGGTACGAATCGTGACGCCGTCAAACCAGTCCGACCCATGTATCCGACGCCCACGCCACGCCCGGCCACGTACAACTCGCCGACCACGCCCTCCGGCACCGGTTGTAGCCGCTCATCGAGGACGAACAACGCGACGGTCGGCGGCGGCACGCCGATCGGCACCTCGGCGCCCACGATCAGCGGCGCACTCATCGATGCGTACACCGTCACTTCGGTGGGCCCGTACGCGTTGATCACCACCCTGTCCGGCGCCCACCGCTCCACCACCTCGGGCGGGCAGGCCTCGCCGCCAAGCAGCAGCGCCACCGACTCCAGCCCCTCCGGGCTCAATGCGCTTACCGCCGAGGGCGTTTGGGTGAGCACGTTGATGCGTTCGGCGACCAGCAGTTCGTGGAAGTCGTCCGGTGAGCGGACCACCGAGTCGGGCACCACCACCAGCCGTCCGCCACCGAGCAGTGCAGCCCAGATCTCCCACACCGAGAAGTCGAACGCGTACGAGTGGCATTGCGTCCACACCTGCTCGGCCGGCAGATCCGGGTGCGCCGAGTCCGCGAGGTGGGCCAGGTTGCGCTGTGACAGCGCAACACCTTTCGGGGTGCCGGTCGTTCCCGACGTGTAGATGAGGTACGCGATATTGTCCGGGTCCGGTCCCGGTAGTGGGGCACTCGGCTGGCCCTCGACGGCGGGATCATCGATATCGATGACCGCGACATCGTGGCCCTGCAGCCGCGACCGCAGCGCGGCGGTGGTCACGACTGCGACAGGCTTGGCATCGGCGAGCATGAACTCGATGCGAGCCTCCGGCAGCGCGGGATCGATCGCGAGGTAGGCCGCCCCGACTTTGAGCGCCGCCAACATGATGACGACGGCATCGGCCGAGCGATCCATCAGTAACGCCAGACAATCACCGGCACGGACGCCTCGGCTGGACAGTAGGTGCGCGTACCGGTTTGCCGCGTCCTCGAGCTCCTGGTACGTCACCGACACCTCACCGGAGGTCAGCGCGACGGCCTGCGGGGCACGATCGACCCGCGCGGCGAACAGCTCCGGAACCGACAAGTCGGGGACGCGCTGGGTCAGCACCGCACTGTTGCCTACCGTATCGAGGCGCGCATGCTCGGCAGAGTCGAGAACATCGATCGACGACACCCGCTGAGCCGGGTCGGCGGTCATCGCCACCAACACCCGCTCGAGTCGCTTGACCAATGTCTCGATGCTCGCAGCATCGAAGACGTCGGTGCGGAATTCAGCCATACCGGACACCCCGGTCGGCTCGCCGGCATGGGTCCAGCGTTCCGTCAGCGAGAATGCGAGATCGACCCGAGCAGTGTGGGTGTCGAGCGCTAGCTGGGTGACCTGAAGGTCCCCTAACGCCAGCGCAATGTCATCGCTGGTCTCCCCGGGCAGGTTCTGCCAGGCCAGCATCACCTGGACCAACGGATGGTGATTGAGCGATCGAGTGGGGTTGATCCGCTCAACGACCACTTCGAAAGGCACGTCTTGATGCTCGTAGGCGGCCAGACTGCGCGTGCGTACCTGCGCCAGCAGGTCGGCGACAGTCGGATCACCGCCGATGTCGACCCGTAGTACCAGGGTGTTGACGAAGAAACCCACCAGAGAATCGAGGGCGGGGTCGTTGCGCCCACCGATCGGGAATCCCACCGCCACATCGGAACTCGCGCTCATCTTGCCCAGCAGCAAGGAGAGCGCGGCTTGGACGAGCATGAAACTGGTCGCATTGTGCTCGCGGGCCACCGCAGCGATCCGCTTCTGTAACTCGATGGGCCATTGCCACCCGACAGTGGCGCCACGCTGGTCTGCCACCGGCGGATACGGCCGGTCGGTCGGCAACTGCAGCCGTTCGGGCATGCCTGACAACGCGTCCTGCCAGTACGCCAGCTGCGCGGCGATCAGGCTGTTGCCGTCGTTCAGGTCGCCGAACTGCGCACGCTGCCACAACGTGTAATCGACGTATTGCACGGGCAGTTCTGCCCATACGGGGTCCAGCCCCGCGCCGCGGCAGACGTACGCCAAGCCCAGGTCGTTCACCATCGGGCCCATCGACAACCCGTCGGCTGCGATGTGGTGGGCTACCGCCACCACCACATGATCGTCGTCGCTGACCCGGAACAGTCTCGCCTGCAGGGGAATTTCGGCGGCCAGGTCGAATGAGTGCAGCGCAACCTTGCTGACGGCGTCATCCAGCTCGGCCTGCGACCAGCCGGCCGCATCGATGACGTCCCAACCAAAGTCAGCCTCAGCGGCGGGCACCACGACCTGCTGAGGTATGCCAGCGGGAGCGACGAAGATTGTGCGCAGGGTCTCGTGACGACCGACCACGTCGGCAAGCGCCGCACCCAGCGCCTCGGTGTTGATCGGTCCGTTCAGCCGCAAGCCGACCGCCATGTTGTAGGTAGGCGATGGCCCCTGCAGCTGGTCGAGGAACCACAGCCGATTCTGAGAGAACGACAAGGGGATGACCGCGGGCCGCTCCATACGCGCCAACGGCTCCAGCCGGTCCTCAGCCCCGTTGATGTGCAGCGCCAACTGTGCGACAGAAGGTGCCTCGAAGAGCGTTCGCACCGAAAGGCTGATCTTCATGCCGGCATTGACCGCGGCGATAAGACGCATCGCCGACAGCGAATCGCCACCGAGGTCGAAGAACGAATAGTCCACCCCAACCCGGTCCACACCCAGCACCGTGGCGTAGATACCGGCCAGGATTTCTTCGACTGCCGTGGCCGGGGCGCGGTAGGAATCGGTGTCCGCAAATTCCGGTGCCGGAAGCGCCCGCCGGTCGAGTTTGCCGTTGACCGTCAACGGTAATGCGTCGATCACCATGATCGCGGCCGGAACCATGTAGGGCGGCAGGCGCTCTGCCACCCCGGCGCGCACGGCGGCGGGGTCGAGGCCGGCCCCGGTGACGTAGCCCACCAGGCGCTTATCCCCGGGACGGTCCTCGCGCGCGATCACCACCGCCTGCTCTACTCCGCTCACCGCAGCCAGCACCGCGCGAACCTCGCCAAGTTCGATGCGATAACCGCGGATCTTGACCTGTTCGTCGGCACGTCCGACGTATCGCAGCTCCCCGTCGGCGCCCCACCACACCAGGTCACCGGTGCGGTACATGCGCATCCCCGGCGCGCCGAACGGACAGGCGACGAAGCGAGATGACGACAACCCCGGCCGTCGCCAGTACCCCAACCCGGCCTGCGACCCCGCCACATACAGGTCACCGACGACGCCGGCTGACACCGGCCGTAACCACTGGTCCAGTACGAAGAATGCCAGATCCGACAGCGGCCCGCCCACCGGGCTGACGTCGGCGGCGGTGTCCTCGCCCACGATCTGCCGGAATGACGCGTGCACAGTAGTCTCGGTGGTGCCGTACAGGTTGAGCAACTGCGGCGAGTCCGGGTGGCTGTCGAGCCATACCCGAAGTCGTTGTGGCTCAAGTGCTTCTCCGGCGAATATCACTGTGTTCAGCTTCAGCTGACCGGCGATCTCGGGCTGCAGCGCATCAGCGGTTTGCAGCGCGTAGAACGCCGACGGCGTCTGGGAAAGGACGGTGACCTGTTCGGCGGCGAGTAGGGCATGGAATTCCTCAGGTACGCGGGATACCGACTCGGGCACCACAACCAACCGCCCGCCGTACAACAGCGCGCCCCACATTTCGCAAACCGAAACGTCGAAGGCCAGGGAATGCCAGAGTGACCAAACCTGTTCCGCCATATCGATATTGACAGCCATGGCAGCCAGCAGCTGGGTTACGTTGCGGTGGGTGATGGCCACGCCCTTGGGGATGCCGGTGGTCCCCGAGGTGTAGATCAGGTAGGCGATGTCATCAGGCAGGGGCATGGGCAATGCGGTGCCGGGTTGGCTGGATACGCTGAGATCGTCCACGGTGATCACGGGCAGGTTCTGCCCGACCAACCGCTCGGCCAACTCGGAGTTGGTGATCGCTGCCACCGGTACAGCGTCATCGAGTACCAGCTGCATGCGCGCCGCCGGCGCGGCCGGGTCGATCGGCACATAGGCCGCCCCGGTCTTGAGCACCGCAAGAATCGAGATGATCGCGTCAGCCGACCGCGGCAACAGCAGCGCCACCCGCTGCCCCGGCCCGATCCCCTTGCCCACCAACATATGTGCAAACCGATTGGTCGCCTCGTCGAGCTCACGATACGTCCAGGAAAGCTCCCCCCAGGTCAGCGCCAACGCCTCCGGAGCGCGCGCCACCTGAGTGGCGAATAACGCGGGAATCGATACCGGTGCAGACCCGGATCCGATCAACGCGGCCCGGTTGCTCCACTGATCCAGACGGGTGTGCTCGTTGTCATCCAGCAGGTCCATCAAGGCCATCGGCGACGTCGGGTCGGCGATCATGGCCGCCAGCACACGTTTAAGTCTCTTGATCAACGCTTCGACGTCAGCCGCGTCGAAGACATCGGTGTCGTACTCGACGCGCAACGTCAGCTCGTCGCCCGGCAACGCCTGAATCGCGATCGGGAAGTGGTTGTATTCACGGTGGCTGAAATCCGTAACGGCCAGTCCGTCATCGCCGGAGAGTGTGGCAGCGTCGATCGGATAATTCTCGTACACGAAGAACGTGTCGAACAGCTGGTCCTGGCCCGTGACCCGATGAATCTCGCTGAGCGCCAGGTGCTGGTGATCAAGTATCTGGGCATGATCGTTCTGCAACTGATCGAGCAGATCAACGCTGCTGGTGGTCGCAGTGATACTTGCCCGGACCGGCACCGTATTGATCAACAGACCCACCATCGAGTCTGCACTCAACACCTCATCTGGACGACCCGAGACCGTCGTACCGAACGCGACATCACACTGGCCCGTCAGCGACATCAACACCCGCGCATAGGCACCCTGCAACACCGTGCTGACCGTCGTATGACACGACCGCGCCAACTTAGCCAACGCCAGCGTGGCCTGCTGGTCCACCCCGAAAGACGCGACATCACGCCGGCCTGGGCCCGCTCGGCCTGCCGGACCGATCAACGTCGGGGTGTCGAAACCCGCCAGCACCTCACCCCATACCGCGCGGGCGGCGCCATGATCACGACCACCCAACCAACTCACGAACCGGCGATAGGGCGCCGGCGGCGGCAGCCTCTGCCCGTAATAACTCGCGAACAACTCCCCCAGCATGATCGGCAGCGACCAGCCGTCGAGCACGATGTGGTGGTTGGTCAACACCAGCCGATATTGATCTGCCGCTGTTCGAATCAACGCCGCCCGAAAGGCTGGCTGATTGATGAAGTCGCATACGGCGGCACGTTCGGCAGCGCACAGCTGGGCGATCTGCTCTTCGGAATCGAGTTCAACGTACTGCCAGGGCACCACCGGATCAGCCAGGATGATCTGCACCGGCTCGGCATACTGCTGGGAGAACCGGGCCGCGAGGTTGGGATGCCGACTCACCACCGCCTGCACCGCCGCGTGCAATCGCTCCGGATCAAGCGGGCCAGTCAAACTGACGTACAGCTGCACCGCATAAACATCATCGTCACCGTGCGCCGCGTTGGCCAGAAACAACAACCCCTGCTGCAAAGGAGTCAGTGGCAGAACATCAGCTATCCGCATACTGCCGCTGTAGCTCGTCGATCTGTTCCTGGGTCAGACCGGCGGCGATATCCGACGGAGTCAGCCCACCGCCACCGCTCTCCACATGTACACAGATACCGGTCACGGCGTCAAAAAATAACTGGCTTAATCGATTGACCTGCGCTTGGTTCAGCGCCGAGGGCGCCCACGTCAAGGCGGCACACAACACCGGGCCGGCGTCGGTATCCATGGTTCCGGCGTTGAGCAACACCGTATGCGTCAGTGGTATCGGCGGCTGCACACTGGGACTGATGTTCGCCAAGCCGTCCCAACAGATCTGCCATGAGTCACCGGATGTTTCGGCCGTGGTCGCACCTTGGCGCCCAAGATAGTTGAACCCGATCACCGGATCGGGGCCATCCATATCGACCTCGCTGTTCAGGTAGCGCAGAACCCCATAGTTCAGACCGTCAGGGAGAACACGTAGGTACTCCTTGGCAGCCTTGATCACCGCGCCCAGTTTCGTGTCGCCAGCCACCACCTGCGCCCAGTTCAGTCCGCCCACTTCAAGCGCCACCGGGTACTTGGCGGTGAACCAGCCCACCGTGCGCGACAGGTCGACGTCGGCTGCCAGTTCCTCGTCGCGCCCGTGACCCTCGACATCGATGCAGATCGGCGTGGCCCCAGTTCCCAGGAATTCCGTCATCGCCAAAGCGAATGCGATCAGTAGGATCTCGTGAACACCGGCATGGAAAGCCGTCGGCACTTCACCGAGCAACATTCGGGTGGTCTCGATGTCCAGATAGGCCGCCAGGGTCCCGGCGGTACGCAAGGTGTCCTCCTCGGGGCGTACAGCCGGCAGTGCGGCGGGCGTCGCGGCGATCTGTCGCCACGTGTCGGCCTCCGCCACGACATCGGCGCGGTAGGCGTGATCCGCCAGCAGCGATGCCCACCGGGCGAATGACGTTCCCGGCTCAGGCAGCGCAACCTGCCGGCCGGTGCGGTGCTGAACCCAGGCGAAGTTAAGGTCCTCCAGGAGGATTCGCCACGAGACCCCGTCGATGGCCAGATGGTGCACGATCGCTACCAACCGGCCCGTGGATGCCACCCACAGTCCGCTCAGCATCACCCCTTTTGCCGGGTTCAGTTGGGAGCCGGCGTGCACCACGGCCTCGTCGGTGAGCACGTCGACCGTGTGCAGGCGCGAACGGGCATCTACTGAACCGGCCTCGGGTACCTCTAATGACCAGCCACCGGCGCCGTCGTCGTCAACCCGCAGCCGCAGCATGGCGTGGCGGTCCAGCAAAATCTGCATCATCACCAGCACGTCGGCCTCGGTGGTCCCCACCGGCGCCTGCACCACCACCGTCTGGTTGAAGCTTTCCACCGGGCTGCCTGCGGCCTTCTGATCCTCCAGCCACCGGATGATCGGGGTGGCAATCACCGGACCCACACCGTCGGCGGCCACATCGCTGTCGGCGTCGATGGCCGCGGCCACCTGGGCCAACCGGGCCACGGTCTGCTCGACGAAAACGTCGCGCGGACGGCACAAAACCCCGGCGGCGCGTGCCCGTGCCACCACTTGCATCGACAGGATGCTGTCGCCACCCAACTCGAAGAACGACTCGTCCACACCGACTCGCTCCAACCCGAGGACTTGGGCGTAGATTCCGGCCAGGATCTCCTCCACCACGTCGCTCGGTGCCCGATAGGTATCGGCATCCTGGTATTCCGGGGCGGGCAACGCGCGGGTGTCGAGCTTGCCGTTGACCGTCAGCGGCAGCGCCTCGATCTCAATCAGCGCGGTGGGCACCATATAGGAGGGCAGTCGCTCCGCCAGTGCGGCGCGTACCTTGACCGAATCCGCTGTGCCGGTGAAATATCCGACCAGGCGCTTGTCACCGGGACGGTCCTCGCGCGCGATAACCACCGCCTGCTCGACGCCGTCGACCTCGTTCAGTACAGCTTGGATTTCGCCGAGTTCGATGCGATAACCGCGGATCTTCACCTGCTCATCGGCACGCCCCAGGTACTCCAGCTGCCCATCGAGATTCCACCGCACCAGATCACCGGTGCGATACATCCGTTCCCCAAGCGCCCCGAACGGGCACGCCACGAACCGCGTTCCGGACAACGCCGCCCGGCCGACGTAGCCGTAGGCCAGCCCGGACCCCGCCACGTAGAGTTCGCCGACCACGCCGGCGGGCACCGGCTGCAACCAACCGTCGAGCACAAAAAACCCGAGATTTGCCAGTGGACGCCCGATCGGACTGACCGCGCAGTCGACATCCGCCTCGGCAATTTCGCGGAACGATGCGTGCACGGTGGTCTCGGTGATGCCGTACATATTGATCATTCGCGGCGACCCCGGGCTTTGCAGCCACGTTCGAAGACGGTGTGGTTCAAGGGCTTCGCCACCGAACACCACAGCTTTGAGCGCGAGCTGCTGCGTCGGCTCATCTGCGGGCACGTCAACGCCCTGCAGCGCGTAGAACGCCGTTGGGGTCTGGCTCAGCACGTCGACCTGTTCGGACACCAGCAGGGCGTGTAGATCTTCCGGCGAGCGGACCACCGCGTCGGGCACCACGACTAGCCGACCGCCGTAGAGCAGGGCACCCCAGATCTCCCAGACCGAGAAATCGAAGGCAAGGGAATGGCACTGGGTCCACACCTGTTCGGCGAGTTCCATGTCGGTCGATAGCGCCTCAAGCAGTCGGGTGACGTTGTGGTGCGGTATCGCAACGCCCTTGGGCGTGCCGGTGGTGCCCGATGTGTAAATGATGTAGGCGATGTCGTCAGGAGCCGGCCCCGGTACCGCCGAGCTGGGTTGGCCGTCAACGGCCGGATCACTGAAGTCGATGACCAGAAGATCACGTCCGGCAAGACGCGAACGCGTCTCAGGGGTAGCAATCGCGGCGACCGGCGCGGCATCGTCGAGCACGAACTGCATCCGCGCTTCCGGCACCGCGGGATCGATCGCGACGTATGTCGCGCCGGTTTTCAGCACGGCAAGGATGGCGACTATCGCGTCAGCCGACCTCGGCAACAACAACGCCACGCGCTGCCCGGACCCCGCACCGTGAGCCGCCAGCAGGTGCGCCAGCCGATTCGACATCTCGTCAAGCTGGCGATACGTAAACGACTTCCCTTCGCAGCTGATGGCAAGTGCTTCCGGGACTCGAGCCACCTGCTCGGCAAAGAGGGCAGGAATCGAGACCGGCGTGCTCAGCGGCTCCGCGAGCACCGCCCGATTTCCCCACGCCGCGAGGCGATCTCGTTCCGCGGGATCGAGCACGTCGATCGACGAGAGCCGCCGCGCCGGATCAGCGGTCATCGCCGCCAACACTTTCAGCAGGCGGCTTGTCAGTTCGGCAGCGTCGCAATCGCCAAACATGTGTCGATCGCCCACTGTGCTGAGGGAAAGGCCGTCACCAACCCCGGAGAAGGTAAATCCGGCGCTGCCCGCCAGACCGGAGTTGGTCATGGTCACCGACGCGGGTGCACCACCGAAGTCCAACGCGAAAGCAGCCGGGAAGAAGTTGATGACCATCCGGTCGCCGGTCTGCGTGCCGCGTTCGAGTGCGTGCACTGGAAACCTCTGATGCTTCAGAGCTTCCTGGATTCGAGTATCGACCTGCTTGCAAAAATCGCTCACCGAAGACTCTGCCGGCGTGCGCAACACCAGGGGCACCACTCCGGCCGCCATACCGGGCAGTGTTTTCAACTCCGGACGTACCCGACGACTGACCGGGAAGCCCAGCACCACCTCCGAGCCCTCGCCTTGCCGGCTGCGCATCAACAGCGCGGTCGCCGCGACGATCACCGAGGTGCGCGGCATGTCCCAGGCATGGGTCAATTCGTCGACTCGGCGCAGGACCGCCGGATCCAGCGGAACTGGCGCCGAACGCCAGTCCGACTCAGCGTCAACGGCTTCCAGCGACCTGGTGTCCGGCCCGCCCACCGCGGGCAGGTGCGTGGTCCAGTAGGACTCGTCGCCGTGATAGTCGCTGGACGCTGAGTAATCCGCTTCGCATGTAATCAAGTCCCGCAGCGAACTGAAGAAGGCGGGCGGGATAAGGTCCCCGGAAATAGTGGCCGAGTAAATAGATGCGACTCGATTGACGAGCAGAGAAATTCCGGCGCCATCTATGACGATGTGGTGGAAACACCCGAATAGGTAGAAATCTGCGGGTCCGGTCTCGAACAGCGCATATTTGAACAGCGGGCCGGTGAACGACATTGGGGTGCGTTGAATCGAGAGCGCGATCTCCTGCGCTTCCTGCGCCGGATCGCTTGAGTCGCTCAAGTCGTAGACGTCGACGTCGATTTCCGGATAGTCGATCACCCGTTGGAAAACCTGACCGTCTGCCTCGAAGAATGCCGCCCTGACCGGATCGGCCTCTCGCATCGCGCGCTGCAGCGCCCACTCGAGGGCGTCGCGATCCACGGTGCCCTCGACTTTCATCAGCATGCCGATCTGCCAGTCCGAACCAGCCTGACCCGTCTCCTGGGCCAGCCAGATGTCCAGCTGCGCACGCGTCAGTGGCAGGGCGCCCTCGTCGATCTCCATCAAGATTCCCAGTCCCAACCGTCGAACTAGTTCGTTGCTCGGGTAGCCGCTAGCCGATCCCGCAGACTTTTCGGCCGAATGTCGGGCCAGTTCTGTTCGATGTAGTCCAGGCACTCCGAGCGGCTGGCTTCGCCATGAACCACTCGCCAGCCGGCCGGGACGTCAGCGAACATCGGCCACAGGCTGTGTTGCTCCTCGTCGTTGACCAAGACAACAAATCTGCCCTCGTCGTCGTCGAACGGATTGGTGCTCACCGCGTCTCCCGAACGTCTCGTCACTATGGGTTGAGCAAGTCCCACACCATACTTTGTGGCTGTTACCCATGTCACCTAATTCGGTGTGACGCACATCACTCTTAGCGCTCTTTGTGCAGTTTAGGGCACTCTAGCGACCCGGGTGGTCAGTGATTCTGATCAGTTGGGATCACGTGAGCCGGCCTGCTCGTTTCCGGCGAGCAAAATCTTCCAAACGGTCAGCGGCATCGGCGGCGCTCGTGGCCGGCTGGGTGATCCTGGTGGCAAGCTCGCGGGCCCGGGCGACGTACTCAGGGGCAAGGATGGCGCGCAAGTCCGAAACCAACGACTCCTCGCTGACAGTGGAAAACCGCCTGGCGGTGCCCACCTTCAGCCGTGTGACCCCAGCTCCGTAGATCGCGTGAACGAGGTCCCAGAAGAGGATCAGCTGAGGGACTCCTGCCCGCATGGCGATGGGCGTTGTGCTCGAGCCACCGTGATGTACGACCGCGCGGCAGGAGGGAAAGACGGTCCCGTAGTTCATCAGGCCGACCACTTTGACCCGCTCAGAATGCGGAGCAGCACTGAAGTCCGTTCCGGCAGCGCCGACCAACGCCCGCTCACCCAACCGCTCGCAGGCCGCGTCGATCATGGTGATCGTGTCGGCGGGAGATTCGACCGGAATGCTGCCGAATCCGAAAAATATCGGCGGGGTGCCCGCAGCGATCCACGCCGCGACCTCATCATCGGTCTCGGTGGCCAATTCCAGCGTCAGCGTCCCGACAAACGGCCGTTGGTCGCCGCATTGCGCCCATTCGGCAGCGAGCCCGGGAAAACACGCCGCGTCATACGCCTGCATTTCCAGCGATCCACGTTCGGTGATCCGCCGCGGCGCGGAACGTGTCGCTCTGGGCAGGCCCAGGGCGCGGCGCTGGGCGTCCTCGACCTTCTTCGTCCCGCGCCAGGACATCCACCAGAACGCCCTAACGGCCGCGCGGCCCAGCCGCTCCGGCAAAAACGGCAAGACCAGGGCATTGGGCCGCAACGGGAAATAGTGCAGGGTGGCCAACGGAATGTCGTAATGCTCGGCGACATTGGCCGCGGCGTCTTCGAAATTGATGCCGGAGAATAGCAGGTCGGCCCCATCAGCCAGCGACATCAATGTCGCGCTCATGTCCTGCCAACCCTGAAAGAGGGGGCCGGATATCTCGCGCCGTGCCCTGGCCATCTGCCCGAGTCGCCATGGGCTGCTGAAGAAGCACGTCCAGTAGTCGCGGTGCGCGTCCAGGATCGAGCGCGAGTTCGGCCCGAATCCGACTGTGGCGGGTACAGCCGCCCTAGTGAATTCGACCAGGTCCGGCGGAACCGCCATGGATACGTCGTGCCCGCGGCTCACGAGTTCACGACCGACGGCCGCGGTGGGCTCGATATCGCCGCGACTCCCCCACGTTGCCAGCACGAATTTCATTGACGGATGTATGGCCTTCGCTGAGCTACCGCTACCGGGCGGCGCTCATGGCGAGAAATTCACCGAGATAACGGGGTGGCTTCAGGTTAAGCAGATGCGTCCGGTCAGCTTTGAGATCCCCGTAGGTCAGCTTCGCGACCTGCTCCGGGGAGTAGGGCAGTGTCGAATCCGGAGATCCTTTGCGGACGAATCCGACGCCCTGGTCGCACTTGAGCACGCCGACCAACAGGTCGGGTCGCGTGCTGCGGAGTTCGACGATGGCTTTCCACACGTCGCCATTCCAGATGCCGATCTTCAAGGGCCCCGACTGCTGCGCCATGAATTCGTCCCATGAGTCCGCGCGGCGGCCGGCCAACTCGAAAGGCGGGTTGCAGTCGTGCAGGAAGATGACGCCGTCATCTGTGAGATGGCGCACGGTGTTCTCGACATCGCGCAATACCTGCTCATAGGTATGCAGCCCGTCGATCAGGGCGACATCGACGGGGTGTTGCACGAGTAGAGCCTTCTCGTCCTCGAAGAAGGCGTCGCTGGTGGTCTCGAAATACTGAACGACGCGACCCTTGGCATCGGCGAGTTGACGGGTGCGCTCGGTGAGCCGGAATGCTGGGTCCACGGCGAACTTCACATCGGCACTGATCCGCTGGAAAGCTTGTCCGCGGGACACGCCGATCTCGAGGTATACGGGGTTGGACCGCATGGCGAGCGCCTTTTGCACGGCCCTGATCCGGTTCACACCTGGCATCGCGTCTGCCAACATCACCAGACCGTTGTTGATGCCCACGCGAGGTTCCTACCACAAAGGGGTTGCGCGGCATGAGGGTTTCAGCCCAGTGCCCGCTGGGGTAAGGATGATCGACTATGCCGCGTTGATTCGATATCGTCAGCGAACCACGACCCGCGCTCGCCACTCACTGACAGATCAATCTGATTCCGAAAGCACCTGGCATGCGTCAGCCCTGGTGCAAGAATACGGCGACTGATTTGACGTATCCGCTTAATCCGCAGGTGGGTGATCTTGCAACACACTGGCAGCCTCAGTGCCGCCGAGGAACAGCGGGCTCGACGCTCAGGGAAGGCTCACTTTCGCCCGGATATCGAAGGCCTTCGCGGCGTCGCGGTAGCGGCAGTGGTGCTGTTTCACGCTGAAATACCCGGACTCAGTGGCGGATTCGTCGGCGTCGACGTGTTCTTTGTGATCTCGGGCTTTCTGATCACTGGATTGCTCTGGCGTGAAGTGAGCTCGACCGGAAGCGTCCGGTTCCGCAGCTTCTACGGGGCCCGGGCCCGCAGGCTGCTGCCGGCCTCGGCCCTAGTCGCCGTGTTCATCATGGTCGCCTCGGTGCTGGTGCTGCCCCCATTGACGGCACGGGTCGCAATCGATGACGGCATCGCCAGCGCTCTCTACGTCAGCAACTACCGATTCGCGCTACAAGGCGTCGACTACTTGGCCTTCCTGGCGCCGCCATCGCCGTTTCAGCACTACTGGTCGTTAGGCGTGGAGGAGCAGTTCTACCTGGTGTGGGCTCCCTTGATATTGGGCACGGCGTGGCTTATCCGGCGTGCCCGACCGAAGACCGGGGCGGAGGCCACGACATCGCAGCGCCCCTATCTGGTGGTACTCAGCCTGGTCGCCGCCGTGTCGTTCGCCCTGTCTGTGGTGGTGACGTTTTGGGCGCCCTCGCTAGCGTTCTTCTCGCTGCCCACCCGAGCCTGGCAGTTGGCCCTAGGCGGGCTGGTGGCGTTGACCGCGGTTCACTGGCGCCGCATGCCAACGCATGTCGCGGCGGTCACCGGGTGGCTGGGCCTTGCCCTGATCGTGCTGGCCTGTGTCTGGTTGAACCGGACGACGCTGTACCCGGGCTGGGCCGCGCTGTTGCCCACGTTGGGCGCGGTGCTGGTGATCGGCGCCGGGTGCGCAACACCCACGCAAGGCTGTGGACGCCTACTCAGAGTGCGGCCGATGCAGTGGCTTGGACGCATTTCCTATGCCTTGTATCTTTGGCATTGGCCGCTATTACTGATGGCACTGTGGGCGATTGCGCCCGTCACCGGCCACGCCTTACTTCTGGGCGCGGGAGCGATCGCCATGTCCGTTGCGCTCGCCGCACTCACCTTGCGGTTCGTCGAGAACCCGTTGCGCTATGCGCCGAAGATTCGCGATTCGCCGTCGCGGAGTCTTGGCGTGGGCGGCATCGCCACCGTTATGGCCGCGTGTGTCGGATTCGCACTGCAGGTACCGGATCCGATAGGGCATGGCGCACCCGCTGTTGCGCTGAAAGTCACTGAAACACCCGTCCCGCCTGGCGCGGCCATCGCTGCCTACGACGCATCGGTCCAGCATGCATTCGCACAGGTTCAGCAAGCGGTCGCGGCGTCGGCCAACCTCAAAGCCGTGCCGTCCAACCTCACTCCGCCACTCGGCGACGCGGCACAAAAGGACGATCCCGTTGCCGTTCCCGCCGACTGCGTTCGCACCTACTTCGAAGTCGGACAACCCGAGTGTGCATCGGGCGATACGGCATCGTCAACCACCGTGGCCCTGATCGGCGACTCGAATGCCGCGATGTGGAATCCGGCATTCCAACAGATTGCCGCCCAAAGACATTGGCGGCTCGAAACGATGGCCAAACTCGGGTGTCCCATGCTCGATCTGCCCACCCTCAACCCTGTCCTCGAGCGGCCGTACACCGAGTGTGCGCAGTGGCGTGATCAGATCATCACTCGGCTGCAAACCGAGCATCCACAGCTGATCGTGCTCAGCGTGATGCGCAGATATGGTGCTAGCTACGGGTGGAAGGTTGGCTTCACATCGTACGAACCGGAGTGGCTGGCCAGCCTGACCCGGCTTGTCCAGCAGTTGCGCGCCACCGGTGCAGAGGTATTGGTCCTCGGTCCGATCCCGGGACCGCAATCGTCGGCCCCGGATTGCTTGTCCGTGCACCTCGATAACGCCACAGCCTGTTCAACTCCTAGATCAAGTGCCGTCAACGAAGCCGGTGTCACCGCCGAGGACACCGCGACCAAAACCGCCGGCGGGCGGTACGCCGACCTGAGTGACCTGTTCTGTACGACCGAAAGCTGTCCCGTCATCGTCGGCAACACGTTGGTTTATGTCGACAAGAATCACGTGACGCACGAATACGCCCGGGTATTGGCTCCGGTCATCGGCGCACTGACCGACCGCGCGCTCGCCACCGGTTAGCAATCAGGAGGTAAAACTTGTCGACATCTGTGCTCATCACCGGTGGGGCCGGATTCATCGGGTCTGCGCTCGCGAGCCGTCTCGTCGAAGCGGGCTATGACGTCGCCGTGATGGACATCCTGCACCCGCAGGTACACGCCGAAGGCGCACTGATCAACCTGCCGTCAACGGTGCGACTGTTCACCGGGGACGTCACCCACGCGCCCGACTGTGATGCTGTGCTCCGGCTGTTCAAACCTTCTCAGATCGTGCATCTAGCGGCCGAAACGGGAACGGCACAGTCGCTGTCCGAGGCCACGCGCCACGGTTCGGTCAACGTCGTAGGGACGACGCAGCTTCTCGACGCCCTCGGCCGCTGCGGGCATGTGCCCGAACAGGTGGTGCTGGCGTCCTCGCGCGCAGTTTACGGCGAGGGAGCCTGGCAATCCGGAACGCAGGTCTTCTATCCGCCACCTCGCAGCCACGCGCAACTCGTTGCGGGCATCTGGGACCCCCGAGGTCCTACCGGCGATGCCGCCGTCCCGCTTGCGAGCAGTGTGGTCCAGACCGAGGCTCGACCGACCAACATCTACGCCGCGACCAAACTGGCACAGGAACACATCCTGGCTGCCTGGACAGCGGCATTCGACACCAAGCTCAGCGTGCTGCGTCTGCAGAATGTCTACGGCCCGGGTCAATCCCTGACGAATTCCTACACCGGAATAGTCGCGCTTTTCGCGCGGCTGGCACGCGATAAGCAGGCTTTGGAGGTCTACGAAGACGGGCGCATCATGCGCGATTTCGTCTACATCGACGACGTTGTAGAGGCGCTCTTTTTGGCTATCGAGAGACCTGCATCGCCATCACGCTACGTCGATATCGGCTCGGGTGTCCCGACCACCATTCACGAGCTTGCCCAACAACTCGCAACCATCTGCGATGCGCCCGAACCGGTGGTCGTAGCGAAGTTCCGCGACGGTGACATCCGCGCCGCAAGGTGCGATATCGAGCCCGCGACGAACGAACTCGGCTGGCGTCCCAAGTGGTCGCTCGAGCAAGGTTCGCGCGCACTACTCGATTGGATCGCCGAATGAGGCTCACGGACCGATGGTCTGCGACAGTGGGGTCGGCACCAACCGTCTCGATGATCTGCGTCACATTCGGTGACAAGGTTCAAGCCAGGCATTGACATCCTGATAGGACGGCGCAGTGGGAGTCTCTAGATTCATCTATATCGTCGTGGGGCTCGCCTTGGCGGCTTACACGGCCCTTTGGGTCGCCGCCGCGGCCATCTACGCACCCACGATGCAATGGTTCTCGTACTACGTCGTTGATTATCGGATGGGTTTCGTCAGGCGAGGACTCGGTGGCGAGATAGTCGACCTCTTTCCCTCTAGCCAATACTTCACGGTCCTACTTACACTGCGTTGGTTTGTACCGGCGCTTTTCATTCTCAGCCTCATCGCGGTTGCGTGGACGGTGGCAGCCCGATTCGGTCGAGCCGAACGTCGGCTGATGCTGGCGTTGCTCATTCCTGTGCTGCCGTTCGGCGTCGTTCACGCGATAGCGCTACCGACGCCGAACCTTTTGGGCGGGGCCGCCCTGGCCCTATTCGCCGTAGCACTGACCTTTGTGAACACGGACCGCTCAATAATGTTCTCCAGCGCCATCTACGGCTTCACCATTGCGCTGTTGTCGCTCATCCACGAAGCGGTCGGCCTGCTGCTCCCATTAGGTGCGATATTGGCCGTTATCGTGTTGGCCCGGCATAGATCGATCAAGGTCCAGCGCTTTAGTGCAATTCTCGCTGTCGTTCCAGGCCTAGCCGTGGTAATCACGGTGATGTTGGTGGGTCGGCGCGATGTGACAGCTCAGTGCGAACGACTACCCCACGTAGCCGTCGAGTGGCCGGTCAATCTGCCGATGAACCAGATCCTGGCCGGGCAACACGCGTACACCGATTATCACGATTGGGTTTGCAGTCAAATCATCGCATTACTGAACGTGCCTGCTGCCGAGGTTGTGAAAGTCTGGGCGCACGTCAGTGCCGCCGCAATGTTCATGACCACGTTGTTCGGTGTCGCGGTTCTTGCGGCGACACTTTTCATCATTAACAAATTTTCTGGTGTGCCGTTTCGCCGATTCTGCGGGCTTCTGCGCGGCCGGCTCTGGTGGGTGATTTTCGGGATCGCGCTCTTGCTGCCTGTTTTTGCTACCGGAGCCGATTGGGTCCGCTGGTGGGTCGCAATTTCCTTCGATGTGGGTGCGGTGTACGTCCTCTACGCGGCCAGCCAACCGGAATCAGCGCAGCCGGCCACGCGGCGCACCCGGGTCTTCTTCGCCGCAGTGCTCATTGTGCTGCTTCTCATACCTAGCGGAACTGTTTCTCACATCGGTTTCGTAAAAAATCCACCGCCTGTCGTCGCGGGGTGACGTTCACGCGATAGGTAGGTATGCACGCGGTACGAGCCCCTAAACTAGACTGATGCCAATCAGGCTCGGCATTTCAGGCGTGCGAATGCTGATCTCGGCGACCTAAAGCTGCTATCCCGCGAGATACGGCGACCACAACATCACCTGGATCGCCGAACAAGCGTGAAGCGCCTCCTGCTGACGCTCGCATGCAAGAATTCCCCTACCCACAGACGCGTCCGCTTATTAAGTAGGTGATCGTGCACCAAGCTGACAGCGTTAGCCCTACTGAGAAGCAGCAGCCTCAGCGTTCCGAACAGAAAAAATTCCGCGCGGATATCGAGGGCTTGCGGGCCGTCGCCGTGACGGCCGTCGTGCTGTTTCACGCTGCCGTCCCCGGCATCAGTGGTGGCTACGTGGGTGTCGACGTATTCTTCGTCATCTCCGGGTTCCTGATCACCGGACTGCTCTGGCGTGAGGTCAGCGGCACCGGCACCGTGCGGCTGCGCAGCTTCTACGGCGCACGCGCCCGCCGACTGCTGCCGGCCTCAGCCTTCGTCGGCGTCATCACCATGATCGCCTCGGCGATCCTGTTGCCCCCCTTGCAGGCTCAGCCCGCGATCAGTGACGGCATCGCCAGCGCGCTCTACGTCAGCAATTACCAGTTCGTCCTGCGCGGTGTCGACTACTTTGGCAACCACGTCACGCAGTCGCCGTTCCTGCACTACTGGTCGCTTGGCGTCGAGGAGCAGTTCTACCTGGTGTGGGCGCCCATGCTCCTGGGCACGGTCTGGCTTGTCCGGGTGGCGCGACGGGCGCCACGGCGCCCGGCAACCGAGGCCCCCGCTTCCCGACGCCCGTTCATCACGGTGCTCACCCTGGTCACGGTCGTGTCGTTCGCGCTGTCCTTTCTGGCGAGCTATATCGTGCCTGCGGCGGCGTTCTATTCGCTGCCCACCCGAGCCTGGCAGCTGGCCATCGGCGGGTTGGTGGCGTTGACCGCGCTGCACTGGCAACGACTTTCACCGCGAGTCGCCGCCGTCATGGGCTGGATCGGCCTGGCCCTGATTCTGCTGGCCTGTGTCTGGCTGAGCCCGGCCACGCTGTATCCGGGTGCGGCCGCGCTTCTCCCCACTGCGGGTGCCGCGCTCGTCATTGGCGCCGGCTGTGCCACACCCAACCAAGGCGGTGGCCGACTCCTGGGATCGCCGCCGATGCGCACCATCGGCCGCATCTCGTACTCGTGGTACCTGTGGCATTGGCCGGTGCTGGTCCTCGCACCGTTCGTGCTCAACCACTCTCTCAGCTTGGCCGAACGGATCATCGCAGCCCTGCTGTCGGCCGGCCTGGCCTGGCTGACCCTGCGCTACCTCGAGAATCCGCTGCGTTTTGCCCCGAAGATCCGCAACTCCGCCCGGCTCAGCCTCGGTCTGGGCGCGGTGGCCACCGTGATCGCCGTCTGCGTCGGCCTGGCACTGCTGCACGTATTGCCCACCCCGGTCGGGCACGGCGCACCGGTGACGCCACTGAACTTCACCGCGACACCCGTCCCTGCAGGCGCCACCGCCGACGCCTACGACACCGCGGTGCGGCAGAGCTTCGGCCAAGTGCAAGCCGCCGTCGCGGCATCGGCCGACCTCAAGGCCGTTCCCGCCAACCTGACACCACCGCTGGCCGTGGCTTTCGCCGAGAAGAAGGCCTTGTCGTTCAACGGCTGTCTGCGCGAACCGTTCGAAAGTGGGCAGCCCGAATGCGCGATGGCCGATACCCGCTCGTCGACGACGGTCGCCCTGGTCGGCGACTCACACGCCGCGATGTGGACTCCAGCGTTGGAGCAGATCGCGATCCAGCGCCGTTGGCGGCTGGAGATGCTGGCCAAAGGGGCCTGCCCGCTGCTGGATCTGCCCATCACCAATCCGATGAGCCGCTTGGCCGATCTCTTCGAACACTGCGCCCAGTGGCGTACTGACATCGTGTCCCGCCTGGAGTCAGAGCGTCCACGGCTGATCGTGTTGAGCCTGTGGCGGGGCTACGGGACCGCCGAAGCGCTCTCGGGGTACCGGGCGTTCGATGCCGCGTGGATCGACAGCTTGACCCGCCTGGTGAAGCGGCTGCGCGCCACCGGGGCGCAGGTGCTGGTGCTCGGCCCGACCCCCGATCTGAGCTTCCAGGCGCCCGTCTGTCTGTCCGGGTATCTCGACAACGTGCCGGCCTGCACCCCCACTCGATCGAGCGCGGTCAATGAATCGGGCATCGCCGCCGAAGCCGCCGCCACCAAAGCCGGCGGTGGGCAATACGCCGCCACCACCGACTTGTTCTGCACTGCGGAACGCTGCCCGGTGATCGTGGGCAACACGCTGGTCTACATCGATGAGAACCACATAACGCTCGAATACGCACGGTTGCTGGCCCCGGCCATCGGGACGCTGGCCGACCGCGCACTGGCCCCCGGTTAGTCGACCGGATGCCGTTTTCGAAAGCACGCCTCCTGGCCGCGCCCGGGTGTAAGAATGCGTCCACTCAATACACGCGTTCGCATATGCAGCAAGTAGGTGACTTTGCCCCACCCCGACAGCCTTAGCGCGCCGGAACAACAGCAAAGTCGTCGACCGGAACAGAAGTACTTCCGCCCGGACATCGAGGGCTTGCGCGCCGTTGCCGTGCTGGGCGTTGTCCTGTTCCACGCTGACGTGCCCGGTATCCGTGGCGGCTACGTGGGTGTCGACGTCTTCTTCGTCATCTCCGGGTTCCTGATCACCGGACTGCTCTGGCGCGAGGTGAGCGGAACCGGCAGCGTTTCGCTGCGCCGCTTCTACGGCGCCCGGGCCCGCCGGCTGTTGCCCGCCTCGGCCGCCGTCGGCGTCATCACGATGATCGCCTCGGTACTTCTGTTGCCGCCGTTGCGGGTTCCGACGGTCCTGTACGACGGCATCGCCAGCGCGCTCTACGTCGGCAACTTCTGGTTTATCGGGCAAAACGTCGATTACTTCAGCACTCAGCTGCCGCCGTCGCCTTTCCAGCACTACTGGACCTTGGCCGTCGAGGAACAGTTCTACCTGGTTTGGCCGCTCATCATTATTGGCACGGCGTTGGTCATCCGGCTCGCACGCCGGCGGCGCTCCGGCACGTCTGCCCTGCCGATAGGTCCGTCGAAACGTCCCTATGTTGTGGTCTTTGCCGTTATCACGATCGGGTCATTCGGGCTATCGCTACTGCTGACATACCTGGTGCCCGCGGCGGCCTATTTTTCGCTACCCACCCGGGCGTGGGATTTGTCCGTCGGCGGCCTCGCGGCTCTCACTCTTGACCAGTGGCGCCGGATACCCCCAAGGGCAGCCAGAATCACGGGGTGGGCGGGCTTTGGCCTCATCCTGCTGGCCTGCACCGCGTTCACGCCGGACATGCCGTATCCGGGCACCGCCGCCTTGGTGCCGATGGTCGGCACTGTGTTGGTTCTCGGCGCCGGTTGCAACAACCCCACGGTGGGCTGCGGCCGCATCTTGACCTGGTCGCCGATGCGAGCAACGGGCCGTTTGTCCTACTCATTGTACCTGTGGCACTGGCCGATATTGGTGCTCGGACCGGTCCTGCTGGGCTACAAATTCGGGCTGTTCTCCAATTTGATGGCGGTCATCGTCGCCGGCACCCTGGCAATGCTCACACTGCGTTTCGTCGAGAACCCGCTGCGATACGCCGCTTCGTTACGCCGCTCTCCCCTGGCCAGTCTGGCCGTCGGTGGTGCCGCGACCGCGCTGGCGGTGGGTGTTGCCGTCGCGATGCTGCCAATGATTCCTCCCACCGTCGGCCGCGGCGCGCCCGCCACCGCACTGGTGGTCACTGCTGCTCCTGCTCCCGTCGGTTCCACCGCCGAGACGTACAACGCCGCAGTGCACCGGATGTTCGCCCAGGTACAGAACGCGGTTGCCGCATCTGTCGACCTCAAAGCCGTGCCATCGAACCTAACGCCGCCACTCGGTGAGGCCGCTGCAGCCCAGACCGGCATGCTGTTCGGCGGCTGCATGCGGCTGCAAAAGGAAAGCGGACAGCCCGAATGCGCGATGGGTGACACCGGCTCAAACACAAGAGTCGCCCTGGTCGGCGATTCGCATGCCGCGATGTGGACCCCGGCATTTCAGCAGCTCGCCGCCCAGCGAAACTGGCGGCTCGAGATGATGGCCAAGGCGGGTTGCCCACTGCTGGACGTGCCCATCGCCAAGTACCTCAACGGCATCGTTGAATACTCTATGCACTGCGAGCAGTGGCGGACTGAGATCCTTGCCCGGTTGCGCACCGAGCGCCCCAGGTTGATCGTGTTGGGCATGTCGCGGGAACATCTCGTTGGCAGTTGGCAACCAGGTTTCACGCCATATGATCCAGCGTGGATCGACAGCCTGGCCCGGCTCGTGCAGCAGCTACGTCAGACCGGCGCCACGGTGTTAGTGCTCGGACCGATCCCGGATCCGCAAACGCCAGTGCCGGACTGCCTCGCGCGCCACCTCGATGACGCGAGCGCCTGCTCGCCACCCAGATCGACCGCGGTAGACGGGGCGGGCATCGGTGCGGAGTCCCGTGCCACCGCTGACAGCGGTGGGCAATACGCCGACCTCACCGATTTGTTCTGCACCACCGAACGCTGCCCCGTCATTGTCGGAAACACCCTTGTCTACTTTGACGGGAATCACATGACGCTTGAGTACTCACGCCAATTGGCACCGGCGATGGGAGCGCTGGCCGACCGTGCACTCGCCACCGGTTAGCAATCAAGATCGTGCATCTGACGGTGTCCGGCCAGTTGGTGCTGGCGTCCCAAGTGGTCGCTTGAGAAAGGCACGCGCGCAATACTCGACTGGATCTCGAGATGAGGCGCCCGGCCGATGAAGGCGTCGCTACTTATCACGGAGCCCTACGCGCACGCTATGGTCAACAATTGTGATCGAACTTGACGGCGTATCGAAGACGTTCGACGGGACAATCCTCGCCCTGCAGGACGTCAGCTTTTCCGTCGCCACCGGGTCTGTGTGCGCTCTGCTCGGTCACAACGGCGCAGGAAAAACGACGGCCATCAATATCTTGTCGACTTTGATGCGACCCTCCTACGGCAGAGCCTTCGTGGCCGGATACGACGTCGTCCAAGAGCCCGCCAAGGTACGTGAATCGATCGCTGTGACAGGGCAGGTCGCCGCGATCGACTGGCAGCTGACAGGCCGCGAAAACTTGGTCATGTTCAGCCGCCTGCACGGAATGCGTCGCAAGGACGCAAACGATCGGGCCGAGGCGTTGATACAACAGTTTGACTTGGCCGATGCCGCCGACCGCGGCATGGTTACCTATTCCGGTGGTATGCGCCGCCGCATTGATATCGCCGCCGCGCTCGTAGTACCGCCAAAAGTGCTCTTCCTCGACGAGCCCACAACCGGATTGGACCCGCTCAGCCGCCGCGGCGTGTGGGACCTCGTGTCGTCGTTGGCAGCCGATGGCGTGACAGTCCTTCTCACTACCCAGTATCTCGAAGAAGCCGATGTCCTCAGCGATTCCATCGTCGTCATGGATCACGGTCGCGTCGTCGCCAACGGGACATCGAACGATCTCAAGCGCCGCATCGGAATCAGCTACTGCACAGTCAGTCCGGTCAATCCTGCCGACCTGCCCAAAATTCTCGCCGCTGTCGCGGATTTCGAGGACGCGCAAGCCGATGAAGTGGCCAACACAGTGTCGGTATTGGCGCCGAACGGTGTTGCGACGCTCAGCGAAGTGTTCCGCCGGGTCGACCGGCTTGACGTCGAGCTAGAAGATATTTCGCTGCGCAAGCCGTCTCTGGATGAGGTATTCCTTCACCTCACGGGCAGTGTCACCCCGTGAACTCGGTTGCCGTCCTGACCGAACGGATGGTGCGTAACACGCTGCGTAACGATTTACCGTTCGCAGTTTTGGCGCCAGCCGGTAACTTCGTCATCTTCAACCTCGCACTGCGCAATGTGATCGACACTGGCGGGATCGGATATCCCCAATACCTGTTGCCAGTCATCATCGTCCAGGTCACGTTAATCGGCGCGCTGACAACCGTCGATCGGGCTGCCCGAGACCATCAGTCCGAGCTGGGGATTCGGCTTCGCACATTGCCAATCTCCCTGCTGGCACCGCTGACAGCTCGCATGCTGTATTGCCTTATCCGCGGCATCATCGCCCTTCTCGCCACGATCGCGGCCGGCTACGCGTTCGGCTTCCGAATGCTCGGTGGATTCGGCCACCTGATTGCTTTCATCCTTCTAGTCCTGACATTGACGCTGGCACTGTCGCTCGCCGCGGATGCAACCGGCGTGCGGGTCTCAAGTGCTTCGATCGGCATGACCGGCGGATCAAGTCAAATCCTCCTCGTCCCCCAAATGATATTGGTCATGCTCTCTACCGGGATGGCACCCGTCGAGTCGTTCCCCGAGTGGTTACACGGATTCGTTCGCTACCAACCTGTTTCGCAGGTGACCGACACCCTGCGCGGGCTCGCCGTCGGCAATGTCGCGGTCGGTAGTCTGGCAAGCAGCCTGGCATGGTGCCTTGGATTGTTGGTGTTGTTCGGGGCGGTCGCGGTGCGCATGCAGAGGCGGACACAATGACCGCCAACCCACCGCTTCGCACCTCGCTGGTCTCCGAAAGCCTGGTGTTCGCAGGCCAACACTTCACTCACTGGCGCCGCAATCCGGTGGTGCCGATCCAATCGGTGGTGTTCCCCACCTTTCTGCTGATCATCTATTACCTGCTTGTCGGTAAGTCGGTGATGAGAATCACCGGCACCGACAGCCTCTACGGTTTGGTGCCGACGTGCGCAATAGCCGGAGCATTCTCAGGCGCGCTTGCGGTCGGCCTTACCCTGTCGTTCGAACGCGACACCGGCTTGCTGAGTCGATTGTGGGCACTGCCCGTGAGCCGTGCCAGCGCGCTGACCGGCAGGCTCATCGCCGAGGCCGCGCGAACGCTGGTGAGTACCGCCGTGATCACTGCAGTCGGTATCGGGCTCGGACTACGCTTTCGCGGCGGTCTGATTGAATTGATCTTGTATTTGTTGATCCCGGTGATGGTGGTTCTCGTCTTCGCGATGGCAGTGATAGCGGTCGCAGTGCGGGCCAAGGACGGCACGGTACTCATCTGGCTGGGGCTGCCAGCTATCACGGCTGTGTTCGCAAGCTCGGGTTCGCCACCCATCGAATCGCTACCCTCGTGGATGTGGCCGTTGCTCCGACTTCAGCCCATGGAGCCGATCGTCGAGTCCATGCGGCGGCTTTCCCAGGGTGAGCTGCCGTGGTGGCCGCTGCTCTGGGGTGTGATCTGGACTATCGCCGGCGCCGCAGTGGTAGGGCCGCTGGCCGTCCGCGGCTACCGGGCCGCCGCCGAATCCGGGGGCATTCGCGGCTGATGTCAACCGCGACGGGATAGCGCGAACTTCTCCAAGAGGTCGGCCGCGATGGCGACGCTCTCGGCAGGCTTGATCATCCGGGCTGCGAGTTGTCCTGCGCGAGCGAGGTATTCGGGAGCCAGGATCTTGCGCAGATCCGTGACCAACGTTTTCTCCGTGGTGCCCACAAACCGCCGGCCGGTGCCCACGCCGAGTTTCTTGAGCCGGGATCCCCAGCATGCCTGGTCGGGCAACATCCAGGTGATCAACGTGGGGCGACCAGCGCGCAGGCCGGCGTTGGTAGTGCCCGCACCCCCGTGATGCACGACCGCGCGGCAAGCCGGAAAGACCTCTGCGTAGTTCATTGGACCGACGATTTTGACGTGGTCGTAATGCGGGACGCTGCTGTAATCGCCCCAGCCCGCACCAACCAGTGCCCGTTCGCCCAATTGCGCGCAGGCCCGGGCGATCATCGCGATGGTATCGGCGGCAGAGTCGACCGGCATGCTGCCGAACGTGAAGAAGATCGGCGGCGTTCCCGCGGCGATCCACGACGCGATCTCGGCGTCTTCGTCAGCCGGCAACTCCATTGTCAGCGCTCCGACGAACGGTCGCTGGGGGATCCCGTGGTCATTGAATGGCGCCCATTCCTCAGCCAGGCCGGGGTAGCACGCCTGGTCGTAGGCCTGAATTTCCATCGCCCCGCGTGCGGCGATCCGTTCTGTCCAATGGCCTGTCGCCTTCGGCAAGCCGAGTGCAAGGCGTTGGGCTTGGTCCTCGACTTTGTGCCCACGCCACGTCAGCCAGTCGCCCGCAGCCATCACCGAACGGCAGACCGGCACCGGCAGGAACGGCATTTGATAGCCGTTAGCTCGCAGCGGGAAAATCTGCAGCGTGGCCAACGTGGTGCCGCAATACTCCGTGACGTTGGATGCGACACTCTCGTAATTCATCCCGGTAAGCAGCAAGTCGGCCCCGCGCGCCAGCGACAACAACGTCTCGCAGGCCTGTTCCCGATACCGGTCCAGCGGCGCCGCAAACTCGCCCAGCAACCTGTTCAAATCGCGGGCCGTCCAGGGCTTGCTAAAAAACGCGTTCCAGAATTCCTGATGCGGGTCGATGACCTCTTCCAAAGCCGGGCCAAAGGCCACCGCCTTCGGGCCAGCCGACTCGGCGAAGCCGACCATTTCCGGCGCAACAACGAGGTGCACGTCATGGCCGCGGCGCACCAGCTCCCGGCCAACCGCCGCGAAGGGTTCCACTTCGCCGCGAGTTCCCCAGTTCGCCAAGACAAACTTGAGCGCGGTTCCTTCCATTTGCTTAACCCGCGAATTCCCTCAGGTACCACGGATTGGCACGAGCCCATTCGATGGTGCGACGGATCCCCTCCGCAACGTCGACTTGGAGGTGCCATCCCAACTCTCGCTGCGCCTTCGTGGAGTCCGGGATGCGACGGGGAATGTCTTCGTACCGACCACCGAAACGCTCTGTCGTATCGACGGGTGCAGCGCAGGACACCGAGTCGACACTGGCGATCTTGATGGCGAGTTCGACAGCGTCGCGCATCGTCGTCTCGGTCATGCTTCCGATATTGAAGGCCTCGCCGACCGCCGCATCACTATCTGCGGCGAGCAAGGTTCCGGCGACCGCATCGTCGACGTAGGTGAAGCAGCGGGTCTGGTCACCTGAGTCATAGAGCAATGGTTGGCGGCCGTTGAGAATGCGATGGATGGTCTGCGACACTACGAAGATCGGATTCTGCCGCGGGCCATACACATTGAAGTAACGAACCACTGTCACCGGAAGTCCGTAGGCGGCATGCGTCGCGAAGACCAGATGCTCGGCCATTCCCTTACTGGTGCTGTAGCTCCAGCGCGCGGTCTTCGTCGAACCGAGCACGCGGTCGTCGTCCTCGGCCCACGGTGGGTTGGGGTTCTTGCCGAAGACTTCGGAGGTGCTGGCGAACACCACACGAATTCCGTTGCGGTGACTCAGTTCAAGAACGTTGCGGGTGCCGATCACATTGACGTCGAGGACCCGAAGCGGATCTTCCATGTAGTTCTTCACGCCAACCACCGCAGCAAGATGGAAGACCGTGTCGACACCGGGAGTCAGGGCCGATTCGAGCGCAGCCAAATCGGTGACATCACCCTGCACGAACCGGAAATGGGGATGGGCGTCGAAGTCGATACTCGTGTCGCGGGTGTTCTTCGCGAAGTCGAACACCGTGACCACATCCCCGCGGTCCAGCAGTGCGGACACCAGATGCGATCCGATGAAGCCGTAGCCGCCCGTCACGACGACATTAGACATCTTTACTCTTCCATTTCGGTCGGTGAGCGGACGCCGACCTAGCGGCCGATGCCCTTATAGGTGAAACCTGCGGCGCGCACCGCGGCCGGGTCGAAACTGTTTCGGCCATCAAGGAATACGCACCCGTCGGCCGACAGGTCCGCCAGTCGGGTCAGTGGGATCTGGTGGAACTCCCGGTGCCCTGCCAGTACCACCAACGCGTCGGCGTCTTTAACCGCAGACTCGATGTCGGGAGTCAAGGGGATCGTCGTGACGGTGTGGGCTTCCTCTTCCGGCACCCACGGATCATGCACCGACAGCTGGCACCCGGACTCTTCGAGCAGCGCCAGAACGTACTTCGTGGGCGTCAGACGGCAGTCTCCAGTGTTGTTCTTGAACGCAATACCCAGTACGGCGATCTTGCTGGTCTCGATCGCTTTGCCCCGCTCAGCGAGAAGTCCGGTGAGCAGCCCGTAGGTGTAGGCGGGCATCGTGTCGTTGACAGTTCTCGACGTCCGCGGGATGAGCAGATCCAGCCCCAGGGACTGGCCCAGGTGGTTGACGAACCATGGATCCTTAGTCAGGCAATAACCGCCGACACCCATACTCGGCCGCAAGATATTGGCGTTACGGCCACCCTTGGGCATGGTGTTGGCTGCTTCGATCACCTGCAGGGCGTCCATCCCGAGCTTGTCGCACACCTTGGCCAGTTCGTTCGCGAGTGCGACGTTAAGGTCGACCCAAAGGTTGTCGGCGAGTTTGACCATCTCGGCAGTCCGGGGGTCGTCGACGACAACCGACTCCACCCCGAGGGCGTGGCGCCAGAGTGTGGCGCAGGCACGGGCACTTTGCTCGTCCACGGCTCCGACCACGACGGGGATTGTCGTCAGTTCGTGGATAGCCTGGCCCTCGGCAAGCCGCTCCGGGCAGAACGCCAACCCGAAATCAACACCGGCCCGCAGCCCCGACGCCTCTTCCAGAATCGGCCGGACGAGAGTTTCAGTGGTGTCCGGCGGCACGGTGCTCTTGAGGATCACGATGTGACCGGGCAGCAGGTGCTCCCCCACAGCCCTGGCTGCGGCCTTGATGTCATCGACGATGGGCTCGAAGTCCGGACCCAGCGGCGTACCGACGGTCACGATGATGAAGTCATTGTCGGCGATGGCGCTGAAATCGGTGGTAGCGCGAAGCCGGCCGCTGCTCACGGCGCTAGCCACGAGGTCACCCAGTCCTGGCTCAGGCACCGCGGTTGTGCCGTGGTTGACTCCGTCGACGACGCCCTGGCGCACATCGATCCCGGTGACGGGCCAGCCGCGGTCAGCCAATACGGCGCCGATGACGGTGCCGATATACCCGAAGCCCACGACTGCGATTCCTGACCGCATGCCGCGGACCAAAAGGTCGATGTCGGCGTCACTGCGTCCGAACGCGCCTCTGGCCATCGCGGTTCCTAGCCCCTTACAGTCTCCGTGCAGTCCCTCTGCGATTGGACATACTGATAGCGGAGGCCTTAGAGGCCTCGCCCACTCGGACGAAGTGTATATCCAACCCCAGCGCAACTGACCGGGGATTCACACCGTTTGGCAACGACCAGTGCGGCCGTCGCCGATCAGGCAGCACGATGAAAGGCAGCGAAATCCACTAACAGATCAGCCGTGGCGGCAACGCTGTCGGCGGGTTTGGTCATCCGGGTGGCGATAGCACGGGCCCGGGTGCGGTATCGCGGAGCCAGGACCCTACGCAGATCTGCGACCAATGTTGTCTCGGTGGTGGCCGAAAATCGCCGGGCCGTGCCCACTTTCAGCCGTTTCACCACCGCTCCCCAGAGTGGCTGATCAGGCAACGTCCAGCAGATCACCTGGGGGACTCCACCTCGCAGACCAGCGGCCGTTGTGCCCCCGCCACCGTGATGGACGACTGCCCGGCACTGCGGAAAGACAGTGGCGTAATCCATCATGGCGACCACCTTGACCTGATCGGATAGGGCGGCATCGCTGAAATCGGTGCCGCCGGCGCCGATCAGTGCCCGCTCGCCCAGTTGAGCGCAGGCACTGCTGATCATGTCGACGGTGTCTGCCGCTGATCCGACCGAAATGCTGCCGAACCCGAAGTAGATCGGCGGTGTCCCCCCGGCGATCCAAGACAACACCTCGTCGTCGGTAGCAGTCGGTGACCCCATGGTCAACGCGCCGACAAAGGGTCTCCGTTGGGCCCACTGCGCCCATTCGCCGGCCAATCCGGGAAAACACAACTCGTCGTAGGCCTGGATTTCCAGCGCTCCACCGTCGACGATCCGCCGCGGCGTGGGTGCAGTCGCGTTGGGCAGGCCACGTTCGCGGCGCAACACGTCCTCGACCTCACGCATCGAGCGCCAAGTCAGCCAGTCATTGACCATCATTCCGCTGCGACTCACCGGTGCCGGCAGAAACGGCAGGAGTCGGCCGTGGGGCCGCACCGGAAAGAAATGCAATGTGCTCAACGGGATGTTGTGAGACTCCGCGACGGTGACAACGGGTTGTTCGAAGATGGGGCCAGCGATCATCAGGTCAGCGCCTTCGGCCATCGACGTCAGGGCCGTGGCCATCTCCTCCCAGCACCGGGTGGTCTGTTCCTTGACTTCGCGCCCCAACCGGTTCAGCTCCTGGATCCGCCACGGATTGCGGGACAGGCACGTCCAGTATTGGCGCTGGGTCTCGGCGACGACACGCGAATCCAACCCGCAGCCCACAGCTTTCAGCCCCGCCGACTCAGCAAAGCCGACTAGATTGGGGGCGACCGCGATGCTCACGTCATGCCCGCGGCGCAGCAGTTCACGACCGACAACGACCCCAGGATCGACATCGCCGCGCATTCCGTAACACGCCAGCACAAATTTCATCGCGGACGGTAGCCTCTCAAACCTCGTGTGCATGGACAAATTCGGGGATCGATCATTGTCACCTGTTCTGCGGGTCGCGGTTGTCGCGACGAGGCGCCCAACTGCACCCCAGTTAACAGGGGTAACGGGTGATACGATCGCGCATTTCACAACCGTGTCAGTCATTTGAGTATCACGCTGAGGAGCTTTCGATTTTGGCCGACGGCGAACTGGACCCACTCGAGGCGGAACGGGTCACCTGGGACGTGATCGTCGTGGGCACCGGTATGGGCGGTGGAATGCTCGGCTACTCCCTGGCCCGGTCCGGCCGACGGGTGTTGTTTGTCGAGAAGGGCCGCTCAACACTGCCCGGGACGCCGGGCACGATTCGCGCCGCCATACCCGAACTGGCCGAGCCGGTGGCCACTCGGTCTGCGCAGACCTACTTCGAGGCATTGGCCCGCGGCGGACGCTCGACCGACGAGGTCGAAGACATCAGCCGACGCTTCGCTAAGCGGTTCGTGCCGTTCATCGGCAGCGGCACCGGTGGATCGTCCGCGCTCTACGGCATGGTGTGCGAGCGTTTTTTTGCCGGCGATTTCACGCCCCGGCAGAACTTCCGCGACCCGGGTGATTCCACCGTCCCGGAGGCCTGGCCAATCACCTACCAACAGCTCAGTCCGTGGTATCGAGAGGCCGAGAAGCTGCTCGGGGTGCGGGGCCAGCCCGACCCCCTGCGGCCGGAGGCGGCAGCGGTCGGTCTGCCCACCGCCCCTCCGTTTTCGGCCGACAACCAACCCCTGGTCGACTATCTGACCGGACGCGGGCTTCACCCCTATCACCTACCGATGGCCTGTGATTACACCGCCGGCTGTGCAACGTGTCAGACCTACCTGTGCGCGCAGCCGTGCAAAAACGACTCGGCCCGCAACGCCGTGCTGCCCGCCGTTATCGAACACGGCGCTCAACTGCTGCCGGAATGTCGGGTCGTGCGTCTCGATGCAGATCGCACCGGGGTCCGGCAGGTGATCTGCGAGCACCCGGCCGGCCGACTGACCTTGACGGCGAAGGTGGTGGTCCTAGCCGCCGGGGCACTCGCCACTCCGATCCTGCTGCTCAATTCCCGATCAGGCGACTGGCCAAGCGGACTGGCCAACGGCTCAGACATGGTGGGTCGCAACCTGATGCGTCATCTACTCGACCCGATGATGATCTGGCCGGAGGCCGGTTCCAAGATCACGGCTGCCAATAAGGAGATCGGCCTCAACGATTTTTACTTCTTCCAGGGCCAGAAGTACGGGACCGTGCAGTCGTTCGGCGCGATACCGCCCATGGAGTGGCTGCTCAACCGACCGGGCCCGCGCGCGCAGGCACTTCGCGTGATGAGCCCGGCGGTGCGACAGGTCTACGAGCGGTTCTTCACCGGTGGCCTGATCATGGCTGCGATGATGGAAGACCTCCCCTATCGCGACAACCGCGTGCTGCTCTCCGACCGACCCGACTCGGACGGCCGGCAGCGAATGCGTATGCAATACCGTTTGCACGCCAATGAGATCGAACGCCGCGCTACGTTCCTGCGGGAAGTGAAGGGTGTCTTCAAACCCTTTCGCACGCTGCCCCTCGGGAGCGGGAAAGACAACTCGAACACCGGCCACGTCTGCGGCACATGCCGATTCGGTACTGATCCCGCAACCAGCGTGCTGGACCCGCAGAACCGCGCGCACGAGGTGGACAACCTCTACGTCGTTGACACCTCGTTCTTTCCATCGAGCACCGGATTGAATCCGAGCCTGACAGTCGCGGCCAACGCGTTGCGGGTGGCGGCGCACCTGAACCAAGCGCACTTCGCCACATAACCCATCGAGTAGGTCCTGGTCTTTCCGGAAACTTGGAGGTAAAGCGTTGGGAGTTGTCGATAGCGGGGCCGTGGGCGGGAAGCACCAGAGCCTTGTGTCGGCTTACTTGTGATCGGACTGTTGTGCGCCCGCATGGTTTAACGTGGCCAAGACCGCTTCATCCCCAACTTGTATGCGTGGGACGTCGAGGCTAACCCATCATGATGCCGATGAATGTCCCTCGAAGAGCCGATTGATAGGAACCTCCTAGCGAACCCGCCCGACGCCAGTATTAACCTCCAAACGTTCAGCGCGTTGTTCTGCGGGTCGAATACCTCTCCAAACGTGCGCTTCCAGCTGCGACTGACACTTTCATCTCGTCCTCCGCAAGCAAGGAGCGTACGTTGCGCGCCGGCAATGTTGCATCCGGAAGAAAGCTGAATTGACGTGGGGGTAGACACTGCCGACATCGCATGTCAAGGTGTCCTATCATCTACCTGTTTAGCACGCAACACACATAGGAGAAATAGAGTGCACCGCACAGCTATGAGGAATTGCCAACGGTTTTTTGACCGCTATGGAGAGTCCCTCCCAGTTAGTGATCGCGTGACTGTCATCGACATTGGAGCACAAGATGTGAATGGCTCACTCCGCGAAGTGATGCCGGCACATTTCAAGTATGTCGGTGTTGACATGGCTGCAGGCAAAGGGGTCGACATCGTTCTTGACGATCCGTATCGTCTACCGCTGGAATCCGAGAGCGCCGATGTTGTTATCTGTAGTTCATGCTTCGAGCATTCCGAGATGTTTTGGTTGCTTTTCCTTGAAATAATGAGAGTCCTTAAGCCTACTGGGCTCTTTTATCTTAATGTGCCGTCAAACGGTGGTTTCCATCGATATCCCGTTGACTGCTGGCGTTTCTATCCCGACAGTGGAAATGCTCTGGTGAACTGGGCTAGGCGGAATGGCATAAACCCAACACTCCTTGAATCTTACACAAGTGGTCGCGACAAAGAGAACTTTAATGACTTCGTCGCTATCTTTCTGAAGGACGAAAAGCATTCCGGCCTCTACCGGGACAGGGTTAGCTCGATATTCAGCGATTTCGACAACGGCATTTCACACGGTAATCCGTATATTTCAAACTTTGGGGCCTTCCCCAAAGGAAAAATCGGACGGCTTATTAGGTCGGCCAACGCCGAACTGGCGCGCAGAAATTTGAATACTGCCCGACGGAAACCGGCTAATGAGACCCGAGTCTAGAGCCGCCGGGTCGGCAACGTGCGCCACTTAGGTGTCGTGCACTAAAGCGGTACCGTGCTGGGTCACAAAGGCTTGGGAGTGCGTCGCATCCCGTGCCGCTACCGCGGCAGTTAGAACCTCGGCGTTGCCGTTCGCAGGATCGATCAGCGCCGCCGGCGTAATTTGGGCAGCCCCCAGCACGCCGATCCGCACTGGTCTCGCACGTCACCACGACGGATCTACGCCGACCGGCCGACTCGCTGCAATTGGGCGAAATTTTCCACAAGATCAGCGGCGGCCACAGCGCTTTCGGCGGGCTTCGTCATCTGCGTGGCAATCTCGCGCGCCCGGGCAGAGTACTCCGGGGCGAGTATGCGGCGGAGATCCGCGACCAGGGACTCGACAGTAGTAGTCGAAAGACGCTGGGCAGTACCCACTCTCAGCCGCTTTACCGCAGCTCCAAAGAACGGCTGATCTGGGAGCGTCCAGAGGACCAGGGTAGGCACTCCTGCGCGTAATCCCGCAGCCAAGGTGCCGGCTCCGCCATGGTGCACTACCGCGCGGCAGGCAGGGAGGATAGCCCCGTAACTCATGACGCCCACCATCTTGACGTGATCGAAATGAGGGACATCACTGGCGTCCGTTCCTCCGGCGGACACCAATGCCCTCTCGCCTAGTTGTGCGCAGGCCTCCCCAATTATGGCAAAGGTATCGGCGGCAGATCCAAGCGGTATGCTTCCGAAGCTGAAGAATATAGGCGGCCTTCCTTCGGCGATCCACGACAAGACCTCATCGTCGATATCGGTCGCTAACTCCAGCGCGAGCGTGCCGACAAACGGTCGCAAGCTGCCGAACTTAGCCCATTCGGCTGCCAGTCCAGGGAAGTAGATCTGCTCGTAGGCCTGGATTTCCAGCGATCCGCGATCCGCGATCCGTTGCGGCCAGGGCCGTTGCGCCCTCGACAGACCGAGTTCACGCCGTTGGGCATCTTCAGCCTCCTTCACCACACCGCTCCAGGAAAGCTTTTCGTACGCTGTCATCGCGGCGCGGCCCACGGGCGCCGGCGCGAACCACAAAAGCTGGCCGTTGGCCCGCGCCGGGTAGAACTGCAGTAGGGCCAACGGGATGTCGTAATACTCCGCAACGTTGGCGGGGAACTGCTCGAAGCCCAGGCCTCCGATAATCATGTCGGCGCCGTCCGCCAACAACATCAACTTCCTGTTCTCCTCACACGTCCAGCAGCGGGTGATGAACTCCGCAATTTTGCGGCCCAACTTGTCCAGTTCCTGCACCTTCCAGGGGTTTCGGAAGATACAACTCCAGTAGTCACGCTGTAAATCCGCCATGGCACGCGAATCCGACCCGTAGGAGATCGCGGCAAGCCCAGCCGCCTCGGTGAAGCCAACCAGGTTGGGCGGAACCGCCATCTGCACGTCATGGCCTCGGCGGAGAAGCTCGCGACCGACGACAACGACGGGCTCAATATCTCCGCGACCGCCGTAGCTCGTCAGCACAAACTTCATCGCGGTCCTGGCCTCCAAGTCGTAGTGTGCGCGCAACGGTCGGCGTCACCAGTCATTATCGCTGCTTCTGCGGCTCCTGGACGGGCAGTTCGGACCTTCGATTCGAGCAGATCGCGCGACTGGTGGTCAAGTCCATGGGCGTGATGCGCGAAGCCGTCGCGTGATTCTTCGACGGGTTGGGCCGGGCGGTCAGTGCCGTCGCAGTTGCCTCCTGTTCTTTGGTTGACGGCACGTGATTTACGTAGGCCAGGACTGCGCCGACGAGGCGGATCAGGGCGTCACGGTCGGGGAAGATGCCAGCGGCATCTGTGCGCCGGCGGATCTCCTTGTACAGCCGCTTATGCCGGCGTCCCCACTGAGAGACATCAGCAGTTGACGAACCGGCTGATCGCGCTCATAGCGGCCCCGACGACGAAGCGGGGCGTTAGAGTTTGGCTGCACACTCGATAGCGTTTTGGTCGTATTCAGCCGATAAGAGAGCCATGGTATTCATACCCAGCAAAGCCCGTCCCGCCTACCACCGAGCTCTGCTCCAGCGTCTCTTAGGTCGGCGCCAACGCGCTGTAGAGTTGTGTGAGGCGGCTTTGCAGACCGCCGACTACTCGGTGGCCCATCTCAGAGCACACCACATGCTGGCGGAACTAGAGTTCCCTGGCGAGGATTATTTCCGAGTTCTGGCGCGTATCCATGAATACATAAAGCCGGCAACCTACTTGGAGATCGGCATCGATCAGGGCAACTCTTTGGAAATCGTCAGGCCAGAAACGCTGGCGTTGGGAGTCGACCCCAACCCACGCATTCAGAAGCCCCTCGGCCCCAATCACCGCATTTTCGCACAGACCAGCGACGAGTTTTTTGAGCAGCGCGACGTGATTTCTGAGTTGGGCGGCAGAACCGTAGATCTCGCCTTCATCGACGGCCTTCACCTCTTCGAGTTCGCCCTCCGAGATTTCATCAACCTGGAAAAGTTCGCCTCTACGGACTCCATCATTCTAATCCACGACGTATATCCGATCGATGCGACAAGCGCAGCACGCGAACGCGCCTCGTGGTTCTGGAGCGGAGATATATGGCGCTTAATTCTGGCATTGAAAAAGTATCGGCCAGATCTCTCAGTCAATGTAATCGCTACGCGTCCAACAGGTCTCGCGATCGTACAAAATCTGGATCCGCATTCCCGCGTACTTGGGGATTGCCAGCACGAGATAATAAACGAATATCTTGCTCTCGATATCTCGGTGCTCGACGGACAGAAGAACGAGATGCTCAATCGATTTCCGAACGACTGGGCGTCCATCACTCGCTTAATCGACATGCGCGGACGTGGACGGGGTTAGCAGCCAACTTGCAAATCCGCGCTGATCAACCAATTCACGCCGACCCGCGCGGGCCGACCCGCACCCGACCGCCGTTGGCTCTCAAACTCAAACACGGTCAACGTCGCAATCGTCGGCAAGTTCGTGGCGACCCACCGGCGAAGCGGCCGATGTATAGGCAGCCGCACACTCAACTGGGCTCGCGGACGGGAAGACCCGCAGCACGGTAGATCGAATCGATGACGGTCATGTTCTCGATCGCACCCTCGGGCGTCGTCTTCACTGGCTCTCCCCGCAGCACCGCCGCGGCGAACGCATCGAGCTGATATGCGTAGGTGGCACGTCGAGGGAACCGCTCCACCCGCTTACCCCCAGCCGATCGCACCGTGAACCGATGAAAAATCTGAGGCACCAACGGATTGATTACCCGCAACTCGCCGCGGTCACCGACCACCCGCAGACTTATCCTCAGCAGATCGGTCGACCACATGGAACAACGGAGCCGACCGGTGTGTCCGGCGGGAAACCGGACCTCCGCCGTCATGGCCCGGTCGACCCGGCCATCTCGCAATTTCGCCTGTGCCGACACAACTTCCGGGTTTTCGCCGCCGAAGGTTCGCAGCATATGGACCGCGTAGCAGCCCGCATCCATGGTGGCGCCGCCGGCCAGGGAATAGTCGTAACGGATGTCGGAGAACTTCGGCAGCGGAAAGCAGAACGCGACGTCCACACGCTGTAAGACGCCCAACTCCCCCGAGGCGATGATCTCCTCGGCGCGCAGCGCAAGCGGGTGATAGCGGTAGTGGAAAGCTTCCATCACCACCCGGTCCGACCCAGCGGCCAACTCGGCGATCTCGCGGGCCTCGGCGGCGTTGGCCGTGAACGGCTTCTCACACAGCACATGCTTGCCCGCCTCGATTGCTGCTCGAGTCCACTTGCCGTGCAGGCCATTCGGCAGTGGGTTGTACACCGCATCCACGTCCGGGTCGGCAATCAGCGCCTCGTAGCTGTCGTGCACCCTAGCGATCCCATACTTGGCCGCGAAAGACTCAGCACGCGAGACGTCGCGAGCGGCCACCGCGGTCACAACAACCTCGGCGTTGTCCTTCGCAGGTTTGATCAGCGCCCCCGGCGCGATTTGGGCTGCCCCCAATATTCCGATCCGGACCTGGTCCACCACTAGTCGTCGAACTCAAGCAGGGTCAGCGTCGCAATCGTCGGCCAGTTCATACCGATCCACCGGCGAAGCGGCCGATCTATCAGCAGCCCCTGCGTCTTCGACAACAGCGTGTCGAATAGCGGGCCTCGCCCCCGGGGTAGATCCAGGTCATGCACTGCCCGAACGGCTGGCATGGTGTCGGCCAATCGTGCGAGCTCCCGCACGGTGAGGCTGAAGGGCGTCCGCGGCCAATCGCCGCGCAATATCTTCCACAACCGCGGCCTGGCGGCCAGCAGTGCCTGCGACTTCGGCGGCAGGTCGAACATCATCTGGCCGCCCGGGAAGCGCCGCGCGCATTCCCGGAGCAGGTCGAGCACCTCGCTCGGCTCCAAGTACGGGAGCAGGCCCTCGGCGGTGATGAATACACCATCCCGGGGATCCACCTGATCCATCCAGCTGAAGTCCAGCACCGACTGAGTACATGTCGACATGCGGGGAGACTCCGGCAGCAGGCGCTGGCGGAGTTCGATCATCGGCGGAAGATCCACAGTCAGCCAACGAAAGTCATGGCCAAGACCGGCGGCATCGAGGCGCCAGAAGCTGGTCTGCATTCCTTCACCGAGGGCGACCACAGTGGCTTTCGGGTGCGCCGAAAGATAGCGGCGCGAGCCATGGTCAAAAGCCAGCGCGCGCAGCGCGAGATCTTGCCGACCGGTCGAAAGTTTGAACTTGCTGAAGTCGTAGTCCAGTGAATCGACCAGACGAATCGCCATCGGGTCATCGACGATCGCATCCGCACGCCGCGCTTCGCTCGCACGACACCACAACGTCACCAGCGCCGTATCGGTTACTGGCATGACGTCAGTCATCGGACACGTGCTCGTTGCGTAACCTCTCACTTCCAGGCACAGCTAACCTCCGTTCGCCGCAACAGACGCTCAGGCGACCGTGGTGAACGGTACGCCCAACACAACATGGTGCGGGACCGATTACGGATTGGGCTCCGCGGGTTGTCGCATAGGCTTAGTCCGTGTTTGCCGCCAGCGACAGCCCTGCCCCCAGGGTCGTGGTGGTGTCAAACGTCGGTAAATTCGGCGGCGGCGCCATAATCGGATTCCGGGATATGCTACTCGCGCTCCGGAAAAAGCGACCGGACGTGGATCTCATCGCGGTCATCCCGCAACGGGGAGACGTCGCGCAGCGATGCGCTGATGACGGGATCAAAGCGAAAATCGCCTGGACGCCATGGTGGGGTTTCGGCAAATGGGCGGGCTTCCGATTCATCGACCCGCACATGCTGATCGGCTGGCTGCCCTATACCGCGATACTCCTGCCAGGCATTGGGCAGGCATTGGTCTATTTCATCCGGCAACGTCCGACAATGGTGCTCACCAACACCATGACCATTCCATCGCACGCGATCGCCGCCAAGATCCTCGGCATTCCGCACCACTGGATAGTCCGTGAGTTCGGCAGAGACGACCACCAACTCTGGTTCCTGTTCGGCTACCGCAGAACCGTCCGCATGGTCGGGCGGCTATCGGAACTGGTGATCTGCAACTCGCACGCCGTCGAACAGGCGATGCTCACGCTGGACCCCACGATGAAGACGCGCGTGCTCTACAACGTCGTCGACACCCCGCTCCGCACACCACCAGAACGGCATCCCGGCGAGCGCCTACGCGCCGTCCTCGTCGGTTATTTTTCTGCCAGCAAGGGACAACACCTCGCGATCGAGGCGATTGCCATCGCCCGAAGAGCTGGCATTGACATCGAACTGACACTCGTAGGCACCGGACGCCCCCAGCCGCTGTACAGCCTCTCCAAACGCCTGGGCGTTGAGGATCTACTGACCATCCACGGACCAACACAGGACCTGGGACCGTACTGGGCCGACGCCCACGTCGGTCTGATGTGCAGCCAAAACGAAGCGTTTGGCCGCGTCACCGTCGAGGCGATGCGAGCCGGACTCCCGGTATGCGGAACCGATTCGGGCGGGACCCCAGAGATCATCGAACCGGGCGTCGCCGGTCTGCTCAGCCCACCGAAAGACGCCCACGCGCTCGCAGCCAACCTGATGATGCTCGAATCCGACGAAGACCTGCGGCGCCGCCTCGCTATTGGCGCGCAGGAATCGGCTCAGCGCTTCCAACGCGACCGTCACGACGATGAACTGACCTCGATTCTCGGCCTCTGTTGATACGATCCCGAATCGCGCACACCAGGCTAGTTTTGGGTCATCACACTGAGGAGCTCGACTGTGCCTGACGGCCAACTGACTGGGCGCGAGGCCGAACGCGTCGATTGGGATGTCATCATCGTGGGCGCTGGCATGGGCGGTGGCATGCTCGGTCACCGACTGGCGCGGGCCGGCCGCCGGGTGCTGTTCGTCGAAAAGGGACGTTCAACGCTGCCCGGGACTCCGGGGACGATTCGCTCGGCGATGCCCGAACTGGCTGAGCCACAGGCTTCTCGGTCAATCAACACCTACTACGACACCCTGGCCCGGGCCGGACGCAGCAATGACGAAATTACCGATATCAGTGGCCGTCGGCCGAGGCGGTTCGTACCGTACATCGGCAGTGGAACCGGCGGGTCATCGGCCATCTACGGCATGGTCTGCGAACGGTTTTTCGTCGACGATTTCACTCCCCGGCGGTACTTCGCCGACCCCGGCGAATCCACCGTGCCAGAGGCCTGGCCGATCTCCTACGAACAAATGGCGCCCTGGTACACGGAGGCCGAAAAGCTCCTCGGTGTGCGTGGCCAGCCCGACCCCTTACGACCGGAGGCGGCCAACGTCGCTCTGCCCGCTGCGCCACCCTTCTCCGTCGACAACCAGCCTGTTGTCAACTATCTGAGCGGCCGAGGCCTGCATCCCTACCACCTGCCGATGGCCTGTGACTACACCGACGACTGCGCGACCTGTCAGGCCTATCTTTGCGCCAGGTCGTGCAAGTACGACGGGGCCCGAAGCGGTGTGGAGCCCGCCGTCACCGAGTACGATGCTCACCTGCTGGCCGAATGCCAAGTCCTGCGGCTCGAGTCAGACCGCAACCGGGTGCAGCAGGTGATCTGTCAGCGCCGCTCCGACATGCTCACACTCAAAGCCAAGGTAGTGGTGCTGGCCGCCGGTGCCCTTGCCACGCCCGTGCTGCTACTCAATTCCCGGTCCGGGGATTGGACGCGCGGCCTCGCCAACGGCTCAGACATGGTGGGCCGCAACCTGATGCGCCATGTGATGGACTGGATCGAGATCTGGCCGCAGCGCGGCAGCAGGATCACCGCCGAGAACAAGGAGATCGGGCTCAACGACTTCTACTTCATCGATGGCCAGAAGTACGGCACGGTGCAGTCAGCCGGCTCGATGGCCTCACTTGCGCCGATCGACATGATGATGAACCAACCCGGCTGGGTATCGAAAGCGCTGCGTCTGACGGGCGTTGCCGCCCGGCCGATCTACGACCGGTTCATCAGCGGCGGACTGGTGCTTGCCGCCATCATGGAGGACCTGCCATACCTGGACAACCGTGTCCTGCCGAGCGACCGGCCCAGTGTCGACGGCCGCCAGCGACTGAGGCTTCAGTACCGGCTACACCCGGGCGAGGTCGAACGCCGCGAGGTGTTCTTGCGCGCCCTCAAAGAGGTACTGCAGCCATTCCGCACGCTGACTCTGCGTACTGGTGCGAACAACGGAACCTTGGGCCACGTGTGCGGTACGGTCCGCTTCGGCACTGACCCTGCCACCAGCGTGCTGAACCCGCAGAATCGTGCACACGAGGTGGAGAACCTCTACGTCGTGGATGCGTCGTTCTTCCCGTCCAGCACGGGCATCAATCCGAGCCTGACCGTGGCAGCCAATGCCTTGCGGGTCGCCGAGCACATCAACGAGGCACACTTCGCCAGTTGAACCACACGGTGCCGGCGGATTTGTGGCTAGACCGGCTCGCGAACCGGAAGGCCGGCGGCACGGTAGATCGCGTCGATGACGGTCATGTTCTTGACGCCCTCTTCCGCCGACGTCTTCACCGGTTCCCCGCGCAGCACCGCGGCGGCGAATGCCTCCAACTGATACTCGTAGGTGGGGCGCGCCTTGAAGAAGCGCTCCACGCGGTGGCCGTCGGCGGATCGAACCGAGAACTGCTGGTACGGGATCACCGGGTTGAGCCGCAGCTCACCACGGTCACCAATGATCTTGGCGGTGTAGTGCGGTGGAGTGCGCGACCACATCGAACAGTGCAGCCGACCGGTGTGTCCTTCGGCGAACCGCAACTCGGCCGTCATGGCACGGTCCACCTGCGGACCGCGCATTTTCGCCTGTGCCGAAACAACTTCCGGCGTCGAACCACCGAACGTCCGGAGCATGTCAACCGCATAGCTGCCCAAATCCATGAGCGACCCGCCGCCCATGGAGTAGTTATAGGCGTTCGCCGAAAAATTTCGCAACCAAAAGCAGTCGGCCGCCTCCACGCGTTGCAGCGTGCCTAGTTCCCCGGAGGCGATGATCTGTTCGACACGCGCCGCAAACGGGTGGTAGCGGTAATGGAATGCCTCCATCACCACCCGATCCGATTTCGCCGCCAGGTCGGCGATCTCGCGGGCCTCGACAGCATTAGCCATGAACGGCTTCTCGCACAAGACGTGCTTGCCCGCCTCAAGTGCTGCCGCAGCCCACTTGCCGTGCAACGCATTCGGCAAGGGGTTGTATATCGCATCAAAGTCAGGATCGGCGATCAGCGCCTCGTAGCTGCCATGTACGCGGGCGATGCCGTGTTTGGCGGCGAACGCCTCACCGCGCGACAAATCGCGCGCGGCCACCGCAGCCACGACAACCTCGGCACTTTTACTCGCCGGCTTGATCACAGCGGTGGGTGCAATGCGGGCAGCTCCCAAGATGCCGATCCGTACCACCCCGTCAGCCATGCGTTACTTGCGCCACAGCACGCCCGTCCCATCGATGTCGACGATCTCCGCGGTTATTCCATGCTTCTCGCGGTAATCGGTGACAGCTTTCTCACACGCCTTCACCGCGAGGTAGTCATCGACGATGCAGAAGCCGCCGGGCGACAGACGCGGGTATAGCGCGTCAAGGGCTTGAATTGTCGACTCATAGAGGTCGCCGTCGAGTCTTAACACCGAGACGCGTTCAATCGGGGCGTTGGGGAGCGTGTCTTTGAACCAGCCAGGAAGGAAACGGACCTGATCGTCCAGCAGTCCGTAACGCTCGAAGTTCTTCTTGACGTCCGCTTCCGACACTCCCAGGATGCCCGAGGCAAGCTCAGCTCTAATACCCTTATCCGCCTTATAATTCACGGTGTCCGAACGGGGGACGCCCTGGAAGGAATCGCACAACCACACGCTGCGGGTCTTGTCCCCGTGCGCCGCCAGCACCGCCCGCATCAGAATGCACGCGCCGCCGCGCCACACTCCGGTTTCGACGAGGTCGCCGGGAATATCATCGGCCAGTACCACCTCCACGCAGTGCTGCAGGCTGGTGAGCCTCTTCATGCCGATCATCGTCTCGGCCTCAGCCGGCCAGTCCAGACCCGCTTCGCGTACGTGTTGGTCCCGTACGCCGGCACCTCTGAGCTTGGGACCGAATGTGTTGACAGTCTTGAAGAGAAGACGTCGCCGCAATGGCCACTCCGAGGGCATCCGCTCATGCATCCCGAACCTGGTCAGGTTGCGTCGGAGTAGGTCAAGGTACAGAGATCGCACGTCGTAATCGGTTATGGCGAATCCGGCCTTTTCTCGCGTTCCGTCACATCGACGCTGAGCCTAAGCGTGCAGCGTTGTCAGTCTTCATCGTTTTCAAGGATCGGTTGGTCGACCCGCTGGCGACGGGCGAAGTCCTCGAGGAGGTCGGCCGCGGACGCAACGCTGTCGGCCGGCCTCGTCATCCTGGTCGCAAGACTGCGAGCGCGGTCGATGTATTCCGGTGCGAGGATGGTGCGCAAGTCTGCCACCAGCGTTTTCTCAGTTGCAGCCGAGAAGCGCCGCGCAGTACCCACCTTCAGCCCCTTGACCGCAGCCCCCCAGATCACCTGAACATCGGCCATCCAGAGGATCAGCGTCGGGGCTCCGGCGCGCAGGCCCGCCGCTGTGGTGCCCGCCCCGCCGTGGTGTACGACCGCCCGGCAGGACGGGAAGATCATCGCGTAGTTCACCGCACCCACCACCTTGACGTGGTCGAACTGCGGGACATTGCTGAAATCGGTCCAGCCGGCACACACCAATGCCCGCTCACCCACCTGCGAGCAGGCGCCAGCGATCATGGCGATCATGTCGGCGGGCGACTCCACTGGGATGCTGCCGAATCCGAAGCAGATCGGCGGCGTCCCCGCGGCGATCCATGACATGACATCCTCATCGGCTTCGGTGGCCAGCTCCAGCGTCAGCGTGCCGACAAAGGGCCGTTGGCCATCCCACCGCGCCCACTCGGTCGCCAATCCGGGGAACAGCACTTCGTCATAGGCCTGGATCTCCAGCAGCTCACGTTCGGCGATCCGACCCGGCACGGGGCCCGTCGCCAGTGGTAGGCCGAGTTCGCGGCGCTGCGTACCAACGACCTTCTGCACCCCACGCCAAATCAGCCACTCGTACAGCTTCATCGCTACCCGAAGCACCGGCTCAGGCAAATTCGGTAAGAGCTTGCCGTTAACCCGCATCGGAAACCACAGCACCGTCGCCAGCGGAACACCGCAGTATTCGGAGACATCGAAGACCAGCTCCTCATAGCTGACCCCGGTGACCAACAGATCTGCGCCGGCCGCGACCGGTACCAGCGTCCTGCTCATCTCCCCCCAAGCCCGAAGACCAGGCTCCCGGGATTCCCGGAAGAACTTGTGCACATCCCGGACTCTCCAGAAATTGCGGAAGAAATAGCCCCAGAAGTCCCGGGTGTCTTCCAGCCACGCCCGGGTATCGGGTCCGTAAGCGACCGCCGCAAGGCCAACCGACTCGGCCGAACCGATCAGATCGGGCGGAACGGCCATCTGCACATCGTGGCCCCGGCGCACCAGCTCACGGCCGACAGCGATACCGGGCTCGACGTCCCCACGAGTTCCGTAGAACGCAAGCACAAACTTCATCCGAATCCGCCCAGCCCCTTCAGTCGCCGGACTATTCCCACGTCCCCTTGCGCCGGTGAGCCAGCGCCAGGGCCCCAAGGCCCAGCTTCGCGACGAATCCAGGCAGCAGCCGGTCGATGTTGCGGTAGCGACGGACGTCGTTGAACGCCTGCCGGAAACCGCGTTCACTCGCCCCATACGCCTGGTAGACGCGATCCAGCGCAGACTCATCCCAGGGTTCGTCCCGCGCGGCCGCGGCCAGCGTGTCATAGACCGTACCGACCCAGGCGGTCCCAAAGGGCTCTATCGCCGGGCCCCGGTTTTCGTGGTGCCGGAGACCTGGCGTGAGAAACTCGTCGACCGCAGCCTCGTCCTTAATAGCCAGGTCGATCGCGAGAGCATTGGAGATCCGCTTCACTTCCCGACGCCAATCCTCGAGAAGGTTGCTGTATTCGATGAACACTCGCGGCACGTCACGGGTGTCTCGTTCGGCCAGCAAGCTGTATTTCAGCCACCAGGCACAAGTGAGCTCCGGCGAGGATTTGACGTAGTTCTGCCGTTCGGCGCGTGATGCGAGCGATCCGATAACTTCGTGCGGATGGCGCACCGCGATCACCGCCGCGACGTCGAACCCGGCCTGCCGCGCCCCTTCGAACCAGATCCGGGACACCGCCGTCATCTTCGTTTCCTTGATGACTACTACCGGAGCGGCCGCCAATCCGCAGAGATAGTCCCTAACCTTGGCGATCCAGGCGCCGTTTTGATCAATGTCGAACACGCCTGCGTCGTGTGGTTCCAGTGCCATGTCGTAGCCGGAACTTCCATGGTCATGCAGGATCGCTTGGTTGAGATGAATGACTGCGCGCGGCTCAAAAAAGCCGCTCGGGTTCTCTGACATAGCACCCAAAAGATCGGTCGGAAGGGACGCACCGCACAGGGCGAGAACCTGCGACAGCGCCGATGTCCCAGATCGACCGTTGCCCAAGACGAAAAGAGCTACCGGACCCCCCCCGCCTTTCGGCCGATCTAGGGTCATTACAGCAGAATAGGGTTCCGACGACGGCTTCCACCAACTTATTGAGCCATTGCGCAGTTTCGGTCATCGACGGCACGACATCAGCCATCCCAAAACAGCCGGTCAGCTACTCTGTCGCTCGTGTCAATCCAGGACCGCCCTCACCGCGCATCCACCGACGATGCCGGGCCGGACAATCGGCTGGACTTGATGGACCAGGCCTTCTACGCGGGGCATCGCGCCGTCGGCCAGAAGGAAGTGATGCAGGTCGGGTGGCTCTATCGGCGCGAGGTCGACCTCGACGGTCTCGAGCGATTCCGCGACAAACTCAACCAGGGGATGATGGGCCGGCTCATCGAGAGATCGCCACTACCATTCGGTCGGTGGCGTTGGGTATCGGCTCCGAAGCCGGCCGAACTTGATGTCGCCACCATTGCTCGTCCGCGCGCTGAACTGGGTGACTGGTTCGACGAGCGGACACAACTACCTATTGATCCCGAAACCGGACCCGGCTGGCGGATCAGCGTCGTTCCCCTCTCCGACGGCTCGACCGCAATCAGCCTGGTGCTGTCCCACTATGTCATCGACGGCATCGGTGCCGCCGTCGCAGTGACCGAGGCGCTGCTGGGACTACCTCGAGATCTCGGCTACCCGCCACCGCGGTCACGCCCTTCCCTGCGCGCGCTGCTCCAAGACACCGGTGACACCGCGCGAGACGCGCCCGCCGTTGCGCGGGCGTTTTCCGCGGCGGTGAAAGAGGCCAGACGCCGCCAGCAGGATGTTTCCCGCTCGCAGGCTCAGGCGTCGCTGCCGACCGCACCGCCGAGCAGCGGCGCGGATGAAAGTGTCGTCGTGCCCAACGTCTGGATCCGAATCCGGCTGGACGAGTGGAATGCCCGCGCCGACGCACTCGGCGGCACAGCTAGCGCGCTGGCCGCGGCGTTCACCGCCAGACTCGACCGGCATATGGGACGGCTGCACGGCGATTCCGACGACGTCACAATGCTGCTCACCGTCAACACCCGCACGATGAACGACGCGCGTGCGGTCGCCGTCTCATTCGTCCGGGTCGGGATCGATCCAGACGGAGTGACGACCGATCTCAGTGCCGCCCGGGTCGCCATCAAACACGCTCTGAAAGCTGCCCAAGACACCCCAGATGAGTCAGCCGCGCTCGTCCCGCTGACGCCTTTCACGCCACGACGGGCCTGGAAGCAGCTGATGGATTACGGGTTCAGCGATCCCGAGCGACCCGCTGTGTGCTCGAATCTCGGCGATTCGGGACCGGCGGCGATCCGTCCCGACGGCACGCTGTGCGATGCGATGTTCGCTCGGGGTGC
>Ga0194055_10000070_pt1 | contig 68164 bp, 76 predicted proteins | sample SepL449m_MetaG_FD_155482 | JGI IMG/M metagenome (GOLD analysis project Ga0194055, IMG submission 155482) | Anoxic zone freshwater microbial communities from boreal shield lake in IISD Experimental Lakes Area, Ontario, Canada - Sep2016-L442-9m | ecosystem: Environmental > Aquatic > Freshwater >... | reverse complement strand
TGGCCAACTCTAGAAGGTCAATATTACTTTGTAAAGTAGTACCTACAGAAAGATAGCTATCTTGGCTCAAAGGTTTAGTTGAATCTACTCCTGGAGTTAAAGCTAGAGCCGCAGCAATAGCATCAATCTTTCTTTGGACATCTTGACGGTAGCTAGCAATGTTCTGGGCGCTTTGTTGAGCTATGGCTGTATTTTCAAAGACAGCTTGAGCATTGGCTTCTAGGTGCTGGAGCGCTGAGAGAGTTTGACCACTTTGGAGCGCTTGATAGTTTGCTTTCCACTCGGTAGCCAAATCAGCAGTAGTTGTATAGAGACCAGTAGTAGGATCCGCGTTCCAGATATGGTTTGTAGTAGTTATCTGCGCATCTGCGACTCCACCAAAAATGCTCTGCAAGGGGTTACTAGAAGGAGTATAAGTATTTGGAGTAGTGGGGCTAGAGGTAACAGCAATAGTGCTAAAATCACTTGCTTGATAAGTTTTAAGGAAAGCCGCATCGTTAAATCCAGTAACCGAATCAGCTACTGTATCTTCTATAGCTCCATTTTGATTTAGTTGTACTAAAGAGCCATTGTGATAGACCACAGAATATGGCAGATGTGTAATTAATACATCATCAAAAAAAGCATTAAGAGCATTTTGATTTTGGTCTAGACCTGTTCCCACATAGAGCGTTTTAGTATCTACTCCATTTTGAAAATCATTGGTATAGCCTCTGTACTTAGCTGTAGGTGCAGTATTTAAACCATGACCTTGTATTCCCAATTCTTCTAATGCCAAATTGCTATGTAAACTATGGCTAATCTGAAGATATTGATCTACAGTCAGGGGTTTGCTAGGATCTACTCCAGGCGTTAAAGCTATAGCTGCAACAATAGCATCAAAATTTCTTTGGGTATCTTGTCTGTAAGTCGCTATTTGAGCAGCAGTTTTAGTATTGATAGCAGTATTGTCAAAGACCACCTGAGCTGTAGCTTCAAGATGTTGCATTAAGCTTAACTTTTGACCTTGCTGTTGGCTTTGATAAGCAGCTTTCCATTCAGTTGCTAAATCAGCCGCGGTGGTATATAGACCAGTAGTGGGATCTGCGTTCCAGATATGGACTGTATTAGTAATACTAGAAGGGGCTATTCCACCAACTATGCTATAAAATGGATTGCCATTGAGATTAGTACTAAAGCTGCTGGCATTGTAGCTTTGAATGTATGCTGCATCATTAAACCCCTTAACTGCATCATAGAGACTGCTTTCTACATCGCCATTTTGGTTGAGTTGTTTTTGTACACCATTTTGGGTGATAACAGCAAAAGCAAGATGGCTCAAGGGTCCATCATCCATCAACACAGTTAATGCTCTGCGATTGTTATCTACTCCAGGACCTATAAAAAGAGTTTTGGTATCTACATTGTTTTGCAGATCATTAGTAAAGCCATTGTATTTGGCTGCCGGTGGATTATTTAGTCCATGACCTTGCAATGCTAGCTCTAAAAGTGAGGTATTACCTTGTAGAGTGCGACCTACTGCCAAATATCCATCGATAGTTAAAGGACTTGTCGGATCTATTCCTGGAGTCAGTGAGATAGCCGCAGCAATAGCATCGATATTTCGTTGAACATCTTGTCTATATATGGCTATCTGGGCTGCAGTTTTTTTAGCAATACCAGTATTTTCAAAGACTGCTTGAGCATTGGCTTCTAGGTGCTGTAGCGCTGAGAGAGTCTGGCCATTTTGGAGAGCTTGATAGTTTGTTTTCCATTCCGTAGCTAAATCAGCCGCGGTAGTATAGAGCCCAGTAGTAGGATCTGCGTTCCAGATATGGTTTGTAGTAGTTATCTGGGCGGCTGCTACTCCCCCAAAAATACTCTGGAGAGGATTAGCAAAACTTATAGTAGCTGGGGGTGTAGTTGTAGTAGGTGTGACGGCTGTAGTACTAAAGCTGCTAGGGTTATAAGTCTGTAAAAAAGCAGCATTATTAAAACCAGCAACTGCATTACTAACAGTACTTTCTATTGAACCATTTTGGTTATACTGTACAAGTTGCCCGTTATGGAATGCCACAGCAAATGGCATATGGGTTAATACTGAATCATCTAGAAAACTGCCGATAGCTCTTTGGTTTTGGTTAAGTCCAGCACCAACGTAGAGAGTTGAGTTATCTACACTATTTTGAAGACCATTGGTATAGCCATAGTATTTAGTTGCAAGTGGACTATTTAGACCATGGCCTTGCAGAGCTAGTTCTTCTAGAGCAACATTGCTATGTAGGGTGCGCTCTACTTGTAAATAGGCATCTGTAGTCAGTGGCTGAGTTGGATCTATCCCTGGGGTTAGTTGCATTGCAGCAACGATAGCATCGATACTTTTTTGTATTTGCTGGCGCCAGAGGTTGATTAGGATTTGATTTTTAATATAGTTGTTATTTGCCATTTTTTGCGAACTAAGGTTTCTAGTTTTATATTTCCCAAGATTTGGCAAGTATTAACATATCTATATAAAAAATTTTTCTAATTTTCCAGCATCTGTTTAATAATCTGATGTCGGTAGCTAAACATATCATGCAGGCGAGAATCAACCCACCAGCCTAAAGCAACATCTGAAAATAATCCGCAAGGGATCTGATAAGATATCAAATCACTGATACGAGTGGCTTGGCCTTCTTTTTCAAAGTGGTGATGATGTTCCCAAAAATCCATAGGCCCATCTACTTGGCGATCTATAAATAAGTAGGGCTTATTACATGCAATATGTTCTGCTATCCAAGAAACAGGAATAATCCCTAACATTAGTTGAAAATGTGATCTAGCTCCAACTTCTAGTCCCCCTTGATGAGAAATAACTTGCACTGGTTGCCAGGGCGCGCTCAGAAGTTCCAAAATATCTTCACGTTCATAAAAAGCCCAGACTTTTTCGATGGGCGCATTGATCAAACTAGAATAACTAAAATGCAACATTAGCAGTACAAATAATAACTTAATTGGGACATGAGCTCACCATCTAAAGATAATCTACTTTGGAAATTGGCAACGGAAGAATATTTTCCGGCTCTTTGGCGCTCATTAACAATAGCAACGGCCAAATCTTGCCCAATACAATGAACTTTGCTCAGTTGCTCTATAGAGGCTTGATTAATATTTACAGATATTGGAGTAAGAGCGCTGTAATAGGCAAAATAGATTACCGATTCAAAGGGTTTAAGTTGGTTTAAGGAAATATTCACAGCAGTAGCAATATCCTCTAGTGAAAGAAACTGCACATTTTGTCTAGATAGCTCTACTAAAGTGCGAGCTTGATGAATAGAGAAAATAGAAAGCCTGAGCCATTCATCTACTGTGGCACGATTAGCATCGATTTTGAGCCCCAAATCTGCAGCTACTGATACTTCTAAAGCTGAACTAAGACGATGGTAAGGATTTTGCTTTAGAAATTCGCGAATTTGCTTCTTTTTTAACCAATTCATAGTTTTTCTAAAAGTTGGCGCCGCTTTTGCTCAAACTCCATCTCAGATACTAAACCTTGTTGACGAAGCTGTTCTAGATTTTCTAAGGCTAAAGTTGTCGCTTGGACATGTTCGAGCTTCATCTGCTCAGTTGAAGGAGCTAAATCAGTGCTGGTTATTGAACTGTAATAGGCATCAAAACCCTTACTATCTTGCAATAAATACCAGATAGCATCTATAGCGCAGGCTATTTTGGGTATGGGAGTACTCCAAAGGGCGAGATACACTATACCCCAGAGATACTGTCTCAAATAGAATTTATGCAAGCCAGCTATAGGTATTGGTAGAACCACACTGACAAGAGCCAAAATTATGGCTATTGGCTTTTGGCGCTTAGAGCTTTCTATCCTAGTAATAGTCTCATACATGAAAAAAATTCTACCTCATCCTCAAAAATACGGAAACCCGTATTTTGCAATGCAGATTGATTCTTTTAGAATTTAAGATATTAATAGAGCATTCGATGAATAAGGAAATTACTAAAAATGGGATTTTTTGATTCAGATATCGTTCAAAACGAAGTAAAAAGCTTGATGCAAGACTACCAGTCCTTGGTAAGCTTGGGCAATAATTATGGCAAATTTGACAGAGAAGGCAAGAAGCTCTATATCGACAAGATGGAAGAGCTTATGGATCGCTACAAAATTATGATGAAGCGCTGCGAACTATCTGAAGATTTTTCTGCCAAAGTGAGTGTTGAGCAAGTCAGAACCCAACTGAGCCAGTTTGGAATCAGCCCCCAGCAGATGTTTGATCAAATGTCACTGACTCTAGAGAGAATGAAATCAGAGATAGCCTAAAAAAATGCATGGAACTATTCCCCCTGAAAGGTTTTTTGGCTATTTGAGATGGACAGAAATAGACTCAATGCCCCACAGGGAGAATGTAGTTATCATTCAACCACTTGGCGCTCTAGAGCAGCATGGTCCACATCTGCCTTTGATTGTAGATTCTGCTATTGGTCTTGGTGTACTTGGAAAGGCTCTATCTCTATTAGAAAAACAAGTAGAAGCCTACTCACTTCCTTGTTTATATTATGGAAAATCTAATGAACATGCTGGCTTTGCTGGTACGATTAGCCTAACTAGCCAAACCTTCTACAATATCTTATTAGAAGTAGCAGATAGTCTTTATCAAGCTGGTTTTCGCAAGCTGATTTTCTTTAACTCTCACGGCGGCCAACCCCAAATTGTCGAAACAGCTGCCAGGGATATAAGGCATAAATACCAAGATTTTTGGGTATTTCCTCATTTTTTATGGAGAGCTCCCAGTAATATCAAAGAACTTTTATCTAGCGAAGAATTGGAATATGGGCTACATGCAGGCGATAGTGAAACCAGTATCATGCTATCTTTATTGCCCGAGCAAGTTAAAATGTCGCTAGCTTCGAGAGAGTATCCACCCCAACTGACCCAGAACAATCTTTTGAGTATCGAGGGAGATTTACCCTTTGCCTGGCTAACTAGAGATATTTCTCAAACTGGAGTAATTGGGGATCCTACAACAGCTAGCAAGGAAAAGGGAGACTTGCTGTTACAATCACTAGCACAAAGCTGGGCTCAAATAATCCAAGAGGTCTATGAATTCCCCAAAGCTCACTAAGGCCTACCTTTCTGTTCCAATTGTCGATTGCGCTGAACCATTGGTGGCTATTCCAGAGGAGCTATTTATCCTGGAATTCCCTCCACCTTATATCAAGCTAGGAGCCGATTATGGCGATGCTTCTCCTTACTATCTACGCCAAGGGGTACTCAACGCTCTTGCTCAAGCTTGCCAAAACCTTGCTATTTTAAGGCCAGATTGGCAATTAAAAATCTTTGATGCCTATAGACCTGTTGCTGTTCAACAGTATATGGTTGACTATACTTTTCAAGAACTGCTCAAACAAAAAGTATATCCAGCAGAAGTTATCTGGCAGGAAGTTTATAAAATTTGGGCCATTCCTAGTGAAGATCCCAAAAGCCCACCTCCTCACAGTACTGGCGCTGCCGTAGATCTCACGCTGGTTGATTCCCAAGGGCAGGATATAGATATGGGCGGACAAATTGATGAGCTTTCAGATAGATCCCAGCCGGATTATTATCGCAATAATTCAAAAGAGCAAAAATATCAAATCAGAAGAGACATTTTACTCAATATTATGACCCAAGCAGGATTTCGTCGTCATCCTGGAGAATGGTGGCATTTTTCTCTAGGTGATCAGATGTGGACTTGGCAACATAATCTGGAAAATCCCAGTCAGACTCTGATAGCAAAATATGGCAGAATTAACACATGACAGAAATTTCAGTACAAGAGCTGGCGGAAAAATTACAAAAGCCCAATTCCAACTTACAACTTATCGATGTCAGAGAACTCGATGAGGTTTTGATAGCCAAAATTGATGGTTTCCAAATAATGCCATTGAGCCAATATAGCCAATGGTCAGCGGAGATATCTGAAAATTTAGATCCCGATGCAGAAACACTAGTTCTTTGTCATCATGGAATGCGTTCTGAGCAAATGTGTCATTGGTTACGTTCAGTTGGCTTTACAAATGTTAAAAATATAGTAGGTGGAATTGATAGATATTCTAGGTTGATTGATCCTAGTATTGCGCTCTACTAAAGATGCTAAACTTGTTCACTAACTGATTTAAGATTTGAAAATTTTTAGATATTTACTATAAAAAAACTCTAAATTTATTGCGACTATGTTGAATGAGCGCCATCAAGACATTTTAAGGGCCACCATCAAGCACTATATCTCTACTGCCGAACCAGTTGGTTCAAGGACACTTCTAGAAGAATATAATTTCAATGTCAGCTCTGCAACAATTCGCAATATTTTGGGTAATTTGGAGAAAGCAGGTTTTCTCTATCAACCACATACTTCCTCAGGTAGAGTACCTTCTGATTCGGGCTATCGCATCTATGTTGACCATTTGATTACTTTTAATGATCAAAAGATGGCCGCGGCAGTAGAAAAACAATTCAACCAACAACTAAAGTGGGATAGTTGGAATTTAGAGATTCTTTTGCAAAGAGCTGCTCATATCCTAGCCAATCTAAGTGGCTGTATTACACTGATCAGCATGCCTCAGACTAATGCTGCAACGCTGCTTCACCTTCAATTGGTGCAAATCTCTTCTAAGTCCATTATGCTGGTAGTTGTCACTGATACCTATCAAACCCAATCTATCTTACTTGATACATCCTCACTCTTTGCCCAACAAGATCAAGAGTTCTCTTGGGGCGAAGAATTACAGCTAATTTCTAATTTTTTAAATAGTCACCTACGCGGTAAAAATATCCAAGAACTTCTAACTATAGACTGGAGCAATCTAGATCAACAATTTAATAATTATGCTGAATTTATCAAAACCCTAATTGATAAAATCACTATCAACAATTCAAATATTTCCAGCTCACAGCCAATGATGATCAGTGGACTTTCAGAGGTACTACGTCAACCTGAATTTTCCCAATTAGATCAGCTACAAATGTTGCTTTGTTTATTGGAAGAGCAACCCGAGCAGTTACTTCCATTGATATTAGATAGCCCAGCTCAAAAAGTTAGTATAAAAATTGGCTCAGAAAATCCTCTAGAGCCAATGAGATCTTGCGCGTTGATTTCTGCTATTTACAAAAATGGAAAGATTCCTGTAGGAAGAGTTGGAGTAATAGGACCTACCCGTATCCTTTACGAAAATGTAGTCCCACTGGTTGAATCAGCAGCGGACTACATTTCAGGTGCGCTATCTTCTTAACAAAAAACTTCTAGGCGGCTATTAACTCTTTAAGTGAACTAGTAATCTCTTCTAGCTGACGATCTCCATTAACTCTATGCAGCTCACCTTTTGATTGATAATAATCTAAAACAGGAGCTGTCTGACTATGATAGACTTCAAGCCTGCGACGAATGATTTCGCTGGTATCATCTTGACGTCCCCTTAGCAAAAGACGCTCAAGCAGTACATCCTCTGGTACTTCTAGATTAACTACGTAAACAGAAGTTTGGGAGAATTTTTTTAGCAACTCATCTAGAAATGAAGCCTGGACGACGGTGCGAGGGAAACCATCTAATATCCAACCTGATGGAGAATTGTTATTTTCCAGGGCTTCATTTATAAGATCTAGAAGTAGTTGATCCGGGACCAGTTCACCACGCTCAACATAATTTTGAGCCTGGAGTCCTAGGGGAGTTTTCTCAGCAATCGAGCGGCGAAGAATATCGCCAGTAGAAATATGAGAAAGCTCATAGGATTCAGCTAGTAACTGAGCCTGCGTTCCCTTACCAGAGCCTGGAGGACCCAAAAAAATTATCCCTGTCGAGCAGTGGTGAGTCATTTGTCTATATCCTGAAAATTCAAACTAAGGATTACTGTTTAACCATGCCTTCGTAGCGCTGAGAGATCACATATGTCTGGATCTGTTTGGCTGTGTCAATAGCCACACCAACTAGAATCAACAAAGATGTTGCCCCGAAACCTCGAAAACTGGATACGCCTGTAGCACTTTCTACAATGGTAGGAACAGTTGCTACAAAGCTCAAAAAAAGTGCGCCTAAGAGAGTTAAACGATTGCTTATTCCGGTTAGATACTTACTAGTTGCCTCACCAGGGCGTATACCTGGAATACTTGCTCCCATTTTTTTCAGATTTTTAGAAACATCATCAGGCTGAAAGATCAAAGATGCGTAGAAGTAACTAAAAAACAGAATCAAAAGGGAATAGAAAGCAACATAGCCCCAACTTCCTGGCTGCAGCAAGTTGGTAAATTGTACTAAAGATTTACTGACTGGATTGTCTCCACTGAGAAACCCGGCTAAAGAGGTAGGCAGAATTAAAACAGCAGAAGCAAAGATAATCGGCATAACTCCACCTTGGTTGAGACGCAGGGGAAGATAGCTGGTTCTTTCGCGATATAGACGGCGGCCAACCTGACGACGGGCAAAAATGATAGTAATACGTCTAGTACCTTCTTGGACAAAAACAATACCAACAATCATTACTAGGAAAACCAGAAGCAAGACTATCACTTGGGCAATAGCTTCACGTCCTCCGGCTTGAGCAAACTCAATAGTGTTACCAAGGGTTTTTGGAAGCACTGCTACTATGTTGACGAAAATCAACAGAGAAGCTCCATTGCCAATACCTTTTTCTGTGATCAATTCTGAGATCCACATGATCAGCATTGAACCAGCTGTAAGAGCGATAATGGTTCCTACAGTAAACCAAATATCAGGCTTTAGGGCATATTTTTGTAAAACCCCAAGAGTCAAGCCTGTACTTTGAATTACTGCCCAGCCAAGTGCTATGTAGCGGGTAATAGCAGAAATTTTACGTCTACCAGCTTCTCCTTCATTTTTTTGGAGATTCTCTAGAGAAGGTAATGCCGTAGTCAGAAGCTGAATGATGATTGAAGCGTTGATATAGGGAATAATTCCTAGAGCAAATATACCAAGAGTAGAAAAACCACCACCGGTAAAAATATTCAAAAATCCATAGACAGCAGAATTACTGGTTTCTGCAGCAAATCTAGCTCGATCTATACCGGGTATGGGTATAAATATGCCGAGTCTTACCAAAATCAAAAGTCCAATAGTGATCAAAAGACGTCCACGTAGACCAGCAGCCTGGGCCATTTGCAGAAAGGTCTCTTGAGCGGTTGGATTCTTATCTCGCGTGACAACCATTGGAGTTTACCTCGTTATCTTAATATTGCAATCTAGCGAACTTATCTTTAATTATTTTATTGTTATTTAATTAGTCTTTTGGTTAAAAAAATTTGCAAATAGGCATTGCCTATCTGCAAAGTCTTAAAGAAGTTCGCAAGTTCCTCCAGCGGCTTCAATTTTAGCTTTGGCACCAGCACTAAAAGCTGCAGCCTTGACCTTAAGGGCAACACTAATTTCACCATTGCCTAAAATTTTCAAAGGACCATCGTTGGTAGTAACAATACCTTTTTCCATGAGAAACTCCATAGTGACCTCACTTTCGGATGGTAATTCGGCTAAACGGCCAACATTGATGATGGTAAACTCTTTGTGATTGACAAGTGGGAAGTTTTTCAACTTAGGCAGACGGCGGTAAAGTGGCATTTGTCCACCTTCAAAACCAGGACGGGTACTTCTGCCAGAGCGGGACTTTTGTCCGCGCATCCCAAAACCGCAGCTAGCTCCTTGTCCGGCAGCTATACCACGGCCAACACGACGGGGACGTTTTTTAGAGCCTGCTTTGGGCGATAATTCATGAATTTTCATTTTGGTTTCTACTGATATAGTTGTTCAATTGGAACGCCACGCTCTTGGGCAACTTCAGAGAAGGTACGCAAAGATTCCAGAGCATCAACGGTAGCTCGCGCATTATTAAGAGGACTGCTGGATCCGAGCTGTTTAGCTAAGATATTTTGGACACCAGCTAATTCCAAAACAGTACGAACAGCACCACCGGCAATTACCCCAGTTCCAGGAGCCGCTGGGCGCATAATTACCTTAGCTCCACCAGAAGAACCATTGGTTCTATGGGTGATAGAGTTTGCTTTAGTCAAAGATACTTCTATTAGTTGTTTTTTGCCATCGGCGACCCCTTTTTTGACAGCGCCAATAACATCACTAGCTTTACCAACACCTACGCCAACTTGGCCTTTTTCATTACCAATTACAACAATTGCTCTAAAGCTAAGTTTTTTTCCACCTTTGACCACTTTACTAACGCGGCGAATTTGAATCACCCGCTCTTGCCAGGTAGTATCTTTTTCCTTGGCTTTGTTGCCTTTGGCACTACGTTTTTGTTTGTTCATAAATCAAGTTCCTTAAAATTATCTCAAGCTAGAAGTCTAATCCTTCTTCTCTGGCTGCTTCAGCTAGAGCTTTTACTCGACCATGGTAGAGATTGCCACCTCTATCAAAAACCACCTTTTCAATACCCTTGGTTTTAGCTCTTGTAGCTACTAGTTTACCAACTAGGCTAGAAGCTTCGATAGTTGCTCCCGTACTCAATTGCGCTTTGAATTCAGCTTCTAAAGAAGAGGCGCAAACAAGTGTTTGTTGAGCTACATCATCAATAACTTGGGCATAGATATGGTTGTTGGAACGAAATATCGAAAGGCGCGGCCTGTCTGGGGTGCCATTGAGATCGCGTCTTAGGCGTCTGTGGCGGCGTTGTACTTGTTGTCTGCGGGAGGTCTTCATAGTTATTTCTTCTTACCTGATGTCTTACCAGCTTTTCTTCTAACGAATTCACCAAGATAGCGAATACCTTTTCCTTTATATGGTTCAGGTGGGCGAACCGCACGAATCTTAGCAGCTATATTGCCGACTACCTCTTTGTCAATACCGGTAATGATAACCTCGGTATTTTTATCAACAGCAACCTGAATACCTTCGGGCATGACCACTTCAACGGGCTTGGAGTATCCGACGTTGAGAACCAAGGTTGAACCTTGAGTCTGGGCTCGGTAACCAACACCTTGAATATCAAGCCGTTTAGTAAAACCAGTCGAAACACCCTCTACCATATTGGCAACCAGGGTACGCACTAGTCCATGTCTTTCACGGGCTGTTCTAGATTCATCTTTACGGACAACGCGGAGGGTCTGTCCCTCCTGCTCAACTGATACTTTTTCTGGCAATACTCTTGCCAAATTTCCCTTAGGCCCTTGCACCTTAATAGATTGTCCGTCAATAGAGACGGAAACCTTGGCCGGGACCGGGATGAGAAGTTTTCCAATACGCGACATAGCTTTTATTAGTAAATTTTTACCAAACGTAACAGATGATCTCACCGCCGACACCCTGTTTACGGGCTTCTCGGTCGGTCATGATTCCTTTTGAAGTTGAGACTATAGCAATGCCGATACCTCCGAGTACACGGGGCAGGTCTTTACTGGTGGAGTAAACTCGCAATCCAGGTTTGCTGACTCTTCTTACTTTGTTAATGATGGGCTGGCGAGTTTTGCCCTTGTATTTCAAAGAAATAACAAGTTCTTTGTTCACGCCTTCTCCTGTCTCTTCAAAGCTTTCAATAAAGCCTTCACTTTTGAGAACTTCAGCAATACTACGAGTGATCCGGGTAGTAGGCACATGGGTGCTTGAATGCTTCACCTGGCAAGCATTGCGAATGCGTGTAAGCATGTCTGAGATGGTGTCGTTTGTGGCCATTGATACCTTTTTTTATGGTGATTCTCCAAAGAGTTACTTAATTCTTGCGGAAGGGCATACCCATTTCTGTGAGTAAGGCGCGTCCTTCTTCATCTGTCTGGGCGGTAGTAATAATAGTGATATCCATACCGCGGATTTGGTCGATGCTATCGTACTCTATTTCTGGGAAGATCAGTTGCTCTCTCACACCTAGAGTGTAGTTACCGCGACCGTCAAAGCTGTTAGGGCTGACGCCACGAAAATCACGAATCCGGGGAAGAGACAAGTTGAGCAGACGATCTAGAAAATCGTACATCTTGCCTGAGCGAAGAGTTACCATAACCCCAACTGGCATACCTTTGCGCAGTTTGAAACCTGCAATGGCTTTTTTAGCTCTAGTTACTACTGGTTTTTGTCCAGTGATCACGGCCAGTTCGGTCAAAGAGGATTCGAGAGCTTTAGCATTTTGGGATGCTTCACCTAATCCGCGGTTAACGGTAACTTTAATCACCTTGGGAACTTGGTGAATATTCGTATAATTGAACTGTTCCTTGAGCTTGGGAACTATTATATCTTGGTAGGTCTGTTTCAGTTGTGGCATATTGTTTAGCTTTTCCTGGGCTTGGTCAGGTTTGATTTAAAAGTGAGTTAATCAATGATTTCCCCAGTCTTTTTCAATTTGCGTACTTTTTTACCATCTTTGGTAAAGTCGTAGCAAATGCGGCTGGTCTTTTGTTCCTTGGTGGAGAAATGCATCACATTTGAGCTATGAATAGGAGCTTCAAAGGTCGAAATCTGACCAGATTCTCCTTCTTGTTGGGGCTTAACATGTTTGGTTTTGATGTTGACCCCTTTGACAATCACTTGGCTCTTTTTGGGAAATGTTTTGAGTATTTCCCCAACCTTACCCTTGTCACTACCGGAGACTACTTGAACGGTATCTCCTTTTTTGACATGCATTCTCACACGTTCTGTCTGTTTATTTTGCATCATGATTAGATCACCTCTGGAGCTAGAGAGACGATTTTGGTGTAGTTTTTATCGCGCAGTTCACGAGCTACAGGACCAAAAACACGGGTACCTTTGGGGTTGCCATCAGCGTTGATGATGACTGCAGCATTGTCATCAAAGCGAATACTCATGCCACTGTCGCGGCGTAAGGTGTGCTTTGTACGAACTACAACGGCTTTGACTATGTCTGATTTTTTGACTGCTTGGTTGGGGATAGCATCTTTGACTACGGCAATTATTTCATCACCAATCCCAGCATAGGCTGTGTTACCAGTACTCAGGACGCGCAGACACATGAGCTTACGAGCACCGCTGTTATCTGCCACGTTGAGATATGTTTGTTGTTGTATCATGGTCTTTTTAGGCCGAGTGAGGTTCTTTTATAATTTCAGCGACAACCCAGCGCTTAGTTCTACTCAATGGACGAGTTTCCGTAATGCGGACGCGGTCGCCTTGCTTGCACTGATTTTCTTCATCATGTGCTTTGTACTTTTTAGTCTTGACTACGATCTTCTTGTACTTGGGATGAGGTGAGCGGCTTTCAATGGCGACTACTACAGTCTTATCCATCTTGTCACTAACTACAACTCCCACACGTTCTTTAACTGCCATATTTATTCCTCTTTAGCAGCAACTACTTTGGCTTTAGCGGCCTGAAGTTGACGTTCATATTCTATTGTCAACAGTTGGGCTATGCGCCTTTTAGTATGCTTAAACTCATGTGATTTTTCTAGGCGGCGGGTAGCCTGCTGAAACCTCAGATCAAAGAGTTTACGCTTGGCTTCTAAGATAGAATCGGCGATTTCTTGATCTGTGAGTTTTCTAAGTTCTGATGCTTTGGTTAGGGCCATAATCTAGAAACTATTGCTCCTCCTGATTGGGTTCTTCTCGTTTGACGATGAACTTGGTCTTGATTGGGAGTTTTTGAGATGCTAGACGCATTGCTTCGCGAGCGACTGGCTCGGCTACTCCACCAATTTCAAAAAGGATACGACCCGGCTTGACTACTGCTACCCAGTATTCGGGTGAACCTTTTCCAGATCCCATCCTGGTTTCAGCTGGACGCATGGTCACAGGTTTATCGGGAAAAATTCGGATCCATATCTCACCACCTCTACGGATGTAGCGGTTCATTGCACGTCTAGCTGATTCAATCTGGCGAGAGGTAATCCAGGAGGGTTCGGTAGCCTGGAGTGCGAATTGACCAAAATTGATCTCACTACCTCGATAGGCCAGTCCCCTCATACGCCCGCGCTGTTGTTTACGGAATTTTGTTCTTTTTGGGCTGAGCATTGTTCTTCAAGTTGGGTTTAGCTTTCATCGCTAGAGCGATCTTCAAACTGCTGACGTTTTTTACGGCGAGGTATTCCAGCAGGAGCAGCCAGAGCTGATTCCTCTTGTCCGGGGAAAATTTCTCCCTTGAATACCCAGACTTTGATTCCTAAAATACCGTAAATGGTTTTAGCAGTACAGTAGGCGTAGTCAATATCAGCGCGCAAGGTATGCAGAGGAACTCTGCCTTCTCTAACCCACTCAGTACGAGCTATCTCAGCTCCATTGAGACGGCCGCTGACTTGGATTTTAATTCCCTTGACATCGGCTCTTTGTGCTCTTTGGATCGCTTGGCGAACTACGCGACGAAAAGAGACACGTTTTTCGAGTTGTTGTCCAATATATTCAGCGAGCAAGCTAGCTTCAGCATCGGGCTTTTGCACCTCAATGACATTGACTCGAATGGTACGAGTTCCGTTAAGGGCTTTTTGTATTCCCTCACGTAGAGCTTCTATGCCGCTGCCTTGACGTCCTACAACCACACCTGGCCTGGATGTATGAATTTCTAAGTCCACTTGATCGGCTTTACGATCAATGCGGATGTTAGAGATTCCTGCACTGGCTAAATTTTTATTGATGTAGTTACGGATTAAATAGTCTTCTTGTAACAGATCAGGATAGTTCTTCGCATCAGCATACCAACGAGATTGGTGCTCCTTGATGATACCGAGGCGAAAACCGTTTGGATGTATCTTTTGTCCCATGGTTATCTCTTTATAATTCAGGAGCTACAGCTACGGTAATGTGACAGGTTGGTTTGCGAATTTGATACGCACGTCCCTGGGCTCTTGGGCGAAAACGTTTCAAGGTTGGACCCCCATCGGCAAAAGCTTTACTCACTAGGAGTTCACCGCGATTGAGTCCCCGATTATGTTCAGCATTGGCCGCTGCCGAGAGCAAAGCTTTTAATATTGGCTCACAAGCACTATAGGGCATGAACTTCAAAATGATCAGGGCTTCGCGATAGCTACGTCCTCTGATTTGATCAAGGACACGGCGTACTTTATAGGGAGACATGCGCACATAACGGGCAATTGCTTTACTTTCTTGTTCAGTATTTACTGGCATTGTTTTTTAGTAATCCCCTTTTTATCTGCGACCGGCTTTTTTATCGCTTTTGGCATGTCCACGGAAGGTACGAGTCAAAACAAACTCACCTAATTTATGGCCAACCATTTGCTCAGAAATAAAAATGGGCACATGGTTTTTACCATTGTGAATAGCGATAGTATGCCCAACCATATTTGGCAAGATAGTAGAAGATCTCGACCAGGTCTTGATTACCTCTTTTTTTCCACTATCGTTTAGTTTTTCGATCTTTGTTAGCAGGCTATCTGCCACAAAGGGTCCTTTTTTGAGGGAACGTCCCATAATATATTTACCTCAATCCTTCTTCTAGGCTTTATTACGACGACGGACGATCAGCCTGTTACTGGCTTTATTGCGACGACGAGTCTTAACGCCAAGAGCTGGTTTACCCCATGGGGTTCTTGGTCCACTACGTCCGATTGGCGCACGTCCCTCACCACCTCCATGTGGGTGATCACAAGGGTTCATTACGCTTCCTCTGACATGAGGTCTACGTCCTAGGTGTCTAGTTCTTCCTGCTTTTCCTAACTTGAGGTTTCTAGCTTCTGCATTGCCAACCCGGCCAATAGTAGCAAAACACTCTTTTCTAACCATGCGCATTTCCTTAGAAGGCAGACGCAAAGTTACATAGTCACCTTCTTTGGCGACAACTTGAGCTGCAGCACCGGCTGAGCGAACCATTTGTCCACCTTTACCAGCAATCAGCTCTATATTGTGAACATCTGTTCCTAGTGGTACTCTACCAAGGGACATAGCATTGCCGATTTCAAAGGGAGCTTCATTGCCAGCAATTACCGTCATACCAACAGCTAAACCAGCGGGAGCCAAGATATAACTTTTCTCACCGTCTTTGTAGAATAAAAGAGCGATTCTGGCGTTGCGATGGGGATCATATTCAATGGCGGCAACTTTTGCTGGAACATTGAATTTATTGCGACGAAAATCTACAGCCCTATAGAGTTGTTTATGTCCACCACCGCGATGGCGACTGGTTATAACTCCTCGGTTGTTCCGTCCCTTTTGATTGTGTTTGTATTTGGTTAACGACTTTTCCGGCTCAGCTTTGGTGATTTCCTGAAAATCAGAGACTATCGCCTGCCTAGTTCCCGGGGTGTATGGTCTAAATGTACGTATGCCCATAGTTTTTCCTAATTTCTAGACATCTGGGAAGAGAGTGATGCTGTCGCCTTCACTTAAGGTGACGATAGCTCTTTTATATAGGGGTTTAAACCCAAGGTATTTACCCACCCTTTTATGTTTACGAGGAGGCATCAAAGTATTGACCTTGAGTACCTTCACATTAAAAAGGGTTTCTATGGCAGCTTTGATTTCTGGCTTAGTAGATTTCGGTGTTACTTCAAAGACATACTTGTTATCTTCAAGTAAAGTAGTAGCCTTTTCTGTAACAATTGGACGACGTACCAAATCTACTAGGGATCTTTGGTCATATTTAGTCATCGTTGTAGACCTCACGGATTTTAGCTAAAGCATCAACAGTCACAATAATTTTGTGCGCTGTTAAAATCTCAAAGATATTCAAGCCATCGGCTTTGATCAGTTTGAGTGAACAGATATTACGAGATGCTCTCTCTACGGCCTCTGGTATTTCTGTAAGGATCAAGAGAGCCTTTTGTTCGGGCTTGATTTCCCAACGATTCAACGCAGCTGCCAATTCTCTGGTTTTACCTTGAGCTAGCTGGTCAGCAAAGCTCTCTACTACAATTAGATCTTCTAAACGAGAAACAAAAGCAGTTCTAAGTGCTAAGCGTCTTTCCTTGCGGTTCATTTTGAGATCAAAATCGCGAGGTCTTGGACCAAAGCTCACACCACCACCGCGCCAGAGTGGCGAACGAATAGAACCAGCTCTGGCTCTACCTGTTCCCTTTTGTCTCCAGGGCTTACGTCCACCACCACGCACCTCTGCGCGGGTTTTAGTGGAGGCTGTACCCTGACGTTCGTTATTGAGTTGTCTGGTAAGGGCTCTGTGAACTATATGAGCGGCATTCTCTTGCTTGGCTACTTTAAGTTCAAAGTCGGTTTGACCTACTTCTTTACCAGACCAGTCTCTGATTATGGTACTTGTCATAGTTGTTTATCTCGGATATTGACTATTTACCAACTCGCTTGGCATGAGTAATGCTTAAAAGAGTACCTGGTTTGCCAGGAACAGCTCCTTTGACTAGAAGCAAATTGCGCTCTAGATCAACACGTACTACCTTTAACCCACGAATGGTAACTTGTGTGTTACCGTAGCGACCGGCCATTCTCTTACCGGGAAAAACTCGACCTGGGGTTGTGCCGGCTCCAGTAGAACCTGGTAAGCGATGGTTTTTAGAACCATGCGCCATTGGCCCGCGTTTGAAATTGTGACGTTTCTGATAGCCAGCAAAACCTCTACCAATGGTTTTTCCTGCTACGTCAACATATTCACCCTCTTGAAAAACATCTGGACCAAGATTTTGTCCTAGTTCAAATTGGGCAGCATTTTCCAGACGGTACTCTTTGAGATGACGTACTGGCGTCGAACCTGATTTTTTTAAGTGACCTAGCTCGGGTTTATTGAGAGCTTTTTCTTTAACGGATTGATATCCTATTTGCAAGGATTCATAGCCGTCAGTTTCTTTCGTTTTGACTTGGGTGACAGGGCAGGGACCCGCTTGAATGACTGTTACAGGAATAGCAGTTCCTGTCGCAGTTTCAAAGATTTGGGTCATGCCTAATTTGGTACCTAAAATACCGACAGACACGGCTTTTCTCTACTCTTTTTTTAATATAGACAACAGAGGACGATGGCAGCTAGTCACCAGAACGAGATAGGATATCCTCGCCTGACTGCCATTTTTGGTTTTTTAACCAGATTGTTTGAATACAGCCTTGGTTAAGTTTTCGCCTGTTACTGCTTTTCGGACTTAAGAAGACAAGCATCTCAGTATCCTTGAAGCGGCGTTAGACTGGTGAGAAAAAAAATTTTCGTCACAATCTGTTATTGTAAACCAAGTTTTAGGAAATAAGCAAGATCTTGGGGAAAAAATTTTAATCTAGATCGGGAGATCTTAAATGCCAAGGGGTAGATTGTTCATAAGCATGGGCAACTTGGAATAGCAAATCCTCTCGCAAAGCGTTGGATATAATTTGTAAACCGATAGGCAAACCAAGACTGTCAAAGCCGCAGGGAACACTAATAGCTGGTAATCCTGCCAAATTGACCGGAATAGTCATCAAGTCGGAAAGATACATACTGAGAGGATCGGTAGTCTTTTCGCCAACTTTAAAAGCAGTAGTAGGCGATGTCGGTGAAATTAAAACATCTACTTGTGATAAGGCATTTTCAAAATCTTCTTTGATCAAGGTACGGACCTTTTGAGCTTTGAGATAATAGGCATCATAATAGCCTGCTGATAATGTATAGGTTCCAATCATTATTCTTCGCTTTACCTCATCGCCTAGACCATGTGAGCGAGTTTGCCTATACATAGAAAGCAGCGAGTCTGCTTCTTCGCGCAGTCCATATCTGACAGCATCATAACGGGCTAAATTAGCAGAAGCTTCCGAAGGGGCAATAATATAGTAGGCAGCTAAGCCATATCTAAAGCGCGGGCAAGAGACTTCGATTACTTCTGCGCCAAGGCTTTCTAGTTGCTTAATAGCCTCTTGAAGAGATTGAGAGACTTCGCTAGATAGGCCAGTTACTAGGGTTTCTTTAATAAGACCAATTTTTAGCCCCTTGATATCTTTTTGAAGATATTGGGTATAGTCAGCAATAGTGACATTGAGACTAGTAGAATCTTGCGGATCATTGCCCGCAATAGCTGATAATAAAATTGCCGCATCTTCTACGCTACGGGCAAAAGGTCCAATTTGATCCAAAGAGGATGCATAGGCTACTAAACCATAACGAGAAACAAGCCCATAGGTAGGTTTTAAACCAACTACTCCACAAAAAGAAGCTGGCTGACGGATAGATCCGCCAGTATCAGAGCCCAGTGCAACTATACATTCTTGGGCAGCGACTGCAGCAGCTGATCCTCCAGAAGATCCACCAGGTACGCGGGAGATATCCCAAGGATTGGCAGTCACCTGGTAACCTGAGTTTTCAGTAGAGCTACCCATTGCAAATTCATCTAGATTGGTTTTACCCACCATAATTGCTCCTTGAGAGTGCAATTTGGCGGTAACTGTCGATTCGTAGGGAGGAACAAAATTGCGTAGGATCTGAGAACCACAAGTGGTGGGAATCCCTTTAGTACAAAGATTGTCCTTAATCGCAATTGGAACACCTTCTAAAAGACCAATCTCTTCGCCTTGGGCCAACTTAGCATCAACTCGCCGAGCAGCCTCAAGAGCTTGCGAGCCTGTGACAACCAAAAAACTGCGTAACTTTGGTTCAATGCGCTCGATACGTGCAAGAATATCTGTTGTAATCTCAAGTGCGCAGCGCTCTTTTGTTATAAGTTGTCGATGTAGTTGACGAATAAATGACATAAATTTCCTTTTTTCATAAATATATATTTATAGCTCATATTTTTTCGACAAAGTTAAGCTAAAATTCACATTGATCAGTTTACTCTAAATCAAGGGGGAAAGACCTATTTCTGAACAACTGAACCTGACTGTAAGTTTACGAGGAACTCGTGAAGTCAGAAAAAATTGCCAAATTTTTCGCCTGACCGGACTTATGGATGCCTTTTCAGAGCCCAATTTTAGAAAGGTGCTCAACTCGGCTCTCGATGAAGGTCCAGCCAACGTTATACTTGATCTATCTCATATTGACTTTTTAGATAGTTCTGGATTGGGCACTTTAGTTCAAATTGATAAAAAAGCTAAGACTTCATCTGGAAGTTTGCAAATTATTGGCAACGCTAGGGTTATTCAAACAGTTAAGCTAGTTCGTCTGGAAAACTACTTGATACTCAAGCCCACTCTAGATGATGCCCTATCTGCGTTGGAGTGAATAATAATAGGACTTGAATTGAGAGCTTAAAGGCGGTGGAGAACAACTCTCGAAAGCCAGAAATTTCGCATGACATAGAATTGAAAATACCCTTTGGGCAACAGGGGGATTTGGAAGGTGATCATTCAAGTCAATTAAAACGTCTCTCTGCTGCTTCTTTTGCCTACATTGGAGATGCTGTATATGAGTTATTTGTAAGAACTCACTTTCTTCTGCCTCCAATGCGCAATTGCGATTATCATGACAAAGTGGTAAAGCAAGTGAGAGCTGAGGGACAAATTCTTTCTCTAGAAAAAATTAGACCATATCTTACCCAGGCTGAAGAGGATATTTTGCGCTGGGGCCGTAATGGTTCGCGTCGAGTCGCATCTTCTTGCTATCGCGAAGCTTCTAGTTTGGAAACTCTTGTTGGCTATCTTTATCTCAATAATCCTCAACGTCTCTACGAACTTCTGCTCAAACTCAATCTTGGCAACTCAATTGAACATGAATAAACCATACCATAGGCCAATCAGGAAAACAAAACCTGAACCAATCAAGAAAAATAGCCCAGATAATAATACAGAGCAAATAGAGCAGTCTAACGATGATCTAATCTATGGGCGTCACTCTGTTTTGGCCGCTTTGAGCAATGAACATCAACTCAATCGTATTTGGGTAATTTCACGTCTAAGACATGATCCCCGTTTTCATGGACTTTTAGTGCAAGCTAAAGAAAATGGTGCGGTTATAGATGAAGTAGATGACTTGAGGCTCTCGCATATCACCCATGGAGCAAACCACCAGGGAATTGCTGCTCAAATTTGTCCCTATAGTTATCTTGAGTTAATGGATTTAGTAGAAAAAGCCAAGAACATCAGCGATAGTCCTGTTTTAGTTGTTTTGGATGGGATCACTGATCCCCAAAATTTGGGTTCAATCATTCGTACAACTGAAGCTATGGGAGCCCAAGGTCTTATTATTCCTCAAAGAAGAGCTGTTGGGATCACTTCAACTGTGATGAAAGTTGCAGCAGGAGCTTTAGAGCATTTGCCCGTCGCCAGAGTAGTAAATTTAAGCAGAGCTCTAGAAGAGCTCAAAAAAGCAGGCTTTTGGCTCTATGGAACCTCAGCCGGAAAAAATCAATATTTACAGGATATAGACTTTAAAGGAGCAGTAGGCTTGGTAATCGGCTCAGAAGGAGAAGGGCTCAGTCTTTTGACAGAACGCTCTTGTGATCAACTTGTCTCAATCCCTCAATCTGGCAAGACGCCAAGTCTCAATGCCTCTATTGCTACTGCCGTTGCCCTTTATGAAGTCTATCGTCAACGACGAACCGGTAAAATATTTCTAGGTGAAAACCACTAAAATTTTCTCTAAGATAAAACAAAAGTTAATCATGTTAAGTGAATATCGGAAATTTTAGCGCTAGAATTACTCAAAGAAAAAATATAAAAAGATAGCTTATGTCGGAATTGTTGTTAAAATTGCTCGATACCCTGGGGCTGGCCTATTGGGCTGAAATCAGAACTGAGAACCCCAAATGTGTTTACTATTTTGGACCGTTTGCCTCATTAGCAGAAGCTAAAACTCATCACACAGGCTATTTAGAGGATCTCCAATCTGAAGGTGCTCAATCCATCCTAGTTGATATCAAACGCTGTAAACCTACGGTACTGACTATTGACGAGGAAGGCTCCCATGAGAATCTCAGCACGAAGATAGTCAATATCAATGAACACAGTTCCTAAAGCTTTTTAACAACCTCTGGATATTTTTTTAACCAAGAACCTAAATCTTGCAGGACCTCATCGGGAATTTCCCAGGGAAACAGGTGCGCAGTATTAGGATAACAATACAATAAACAATTTTCTATATATTTTGCGGTTTCTTGGCTAGATTGGGCGCTGATGTGACGATCATCTTGACCTGATAGAACTAGAATAGGAACCTTTATTTTTTCTAGAGCCGGGAGTCGATTATAACCTGAGCCTATGGCTTGATTGAGCGCGTTATGAGCAAAACGCGAAGTTCTCAAGTAAGCGGGCACTGCATATTTAGCTAGGTAAAGATAAGTATTGGGCGTCTGCTTGCTCACCAGATAGCGAAACAGGGAGCGCTTGGCAAAAGTATCAATATTCCATTGCCAACCGGGTTTAATGAGATTTAAGATAGCGGCAATAGCCGTATTGGCTAAATCCCAAAAACTAATTGGAGGATGATTGCCACGGGGATAGGCAGCAGAGGCTACCAGAACCATTCCACTAAAGCGCTCTGGATATCTAATTAGTAATTCCAAAGCCAAAATACCACCTAGAGACCAGCCCAATAGTAAACATTTTTCGATTTGGTAACTATCTAGAAGCTCCACCAAGTCCGTTAAATGATCCTCTAGAGTAAATGCTTCTTTGGCTATAGTTTTTCCATAACCTCTAAGATCTGGACTGAAAGTTTGAAAGTTGTTAGCTAAATATTCACTAAATATATCCATACAGGCACCTGAGCCTGGGTGTCCATGTAGACACAATATGGGAAAACCGTTGCCTTTGATTTGTACTTTAAGTTTCACATTGAGATTTGATATTTAGTCACTTCAAAATTTTATAATAGTGAGCAACTTTCGCATTTGACTTCATTCTAAGGTTAGAAGTATATATATCTCTCTCACTAAGCAACCAATGAGCAGCTCCTCGCAATTACTTACCATAGAGCATTTAAAAATCACCTATCCCAAAAGTCAGTATAGAGCTGTTAACGATGTCTCTCTCGCTCTACAGCCTGGCGAAATTCTTGGACTAGTTGGTGAATCTGGCTGTGGTAAATCCACGCTTGGCCGAGCTTTAATACATTTGCTGCCTAAAAATTCACAAGTTACCGGGGATATCAATTTCCAAGGGCAATCTATCAATGCTCTTGATTCTGACCAACTACGCCAGTTAAGGGGAGAAATAGTTTCTTTGGTTTTCCAAGATCCAATGACCAGGCTAGATCCCCTAATGACTATAGGAGAGCATTGCTTGCGAACGATAAAAGCTCATTGCCCAGAGCTATCAAAGACAGAAGCCATCAAGCGCTCACAGGAAACTTTAACTAAAGTTAGAATTCCCTCTAGCAGATATAGGCAGTATCCCCATGAATTTAGTGGAGGAATGAGGCAGAGGGTTGTAATTGCTTTAGCTTTACTATTAAATCCCAAATTAATCGTAGCTGATGAACCTACTACCGCGCTCGATGTCACCATAGCAGCTGAAATTCTTCAAGAGCTCACCCGACTAGTAACCCAGGAAAATATGGGACTACTTTTGATCTCTCATGATCTGGCTATGATTGGTAAGTACTGCCATAAGATAGCAGTTATGTACAAGGGGGAAATTGTGGAAATGGGCAAGGCTAAAGCTGTTCTTTTCTCTCCTAAGCATGACTATACTAAATCTCTACTAGAAGCAGCTCTGCATCTAGATCAAAACAAAACTTTTTTTAACATTAATTCAAACAAGGAGCCACTTTTAGAGGTAATCGACCTACAGCAGCACTACAATTTAGAATCTGGATTATTTCAAAACCAAAGCAATAACTTGATCAAAGCAGTAGATGGGGTCAGTTTTTCACTCTGGCAGGGCGAAATACTCGGGCTTGTAGGCGAATCAGGCTGTGGTAAAAGTACACTATCGCGCACAATCTTGCAGTTGATCCAGCCAACCAAGGGACAAGTTAAATTCCAAGCAAAAGAGCTAACATTGCTCTCTAATGAGCAAATGCGAAAACTTAGAAGGGAAATCTCCATGATTTACCAAGATCCTCATGCTTGTCTCAATCCGTTGATGACTATTGGAGATAGTATAGCCGATCCTCTTTTGATTCATGGTTTAGCTACCAAAGAGCAAGCCAAACAAAAGGTTCACCAGATGCTGGAGAAAGTCGGATTGTCACCGGTTGAACAATTCCAAAACCGTTATCCCAGTCAATTATCAGGCGGACAGAAACAGAGAGTAGCTATAGCCCGCGCTCTCATCACCGAACCTAGTTTGGTGATCTGCGATGAACCAGTTAGTATGTTAGATGCAACTATTCAACGCCAAGTACTAGAGCTGATGCTCTCACTTAAAGATGAATTAAATCTCACCTATATTTTTATCACTCATGATCTTTCTGTGGCCAAGTTTCTCTGTAACCGTATTGCCATCATGCAGTCTGGACAAATTGTAGAAATTGGAGAAACCCAACAGATTTTTGCTCATCCACAACATCCCTACACTCGTAAGTTATTAGAATCAGCTCCTTTAATCACAGAAAATCATGAATAAATTCAAGAAACATTTAAAACTATTTATATCTACAGTACTAATAATACTTGGTGTGTATTTTGGCGCAACAATTTCCATAAACAATCAAGTTTTAGCTTCTGAAAAGACTATCACAAATCAAACATTTCCAGTTACCTTGGACGGCAGAACATTATTTTCTTTTAGCTCTAATGTGACCGGAATACCACCTAAAACTCGCGCGCAAAGAGTTAGCAAGTCTATTGAAAAAATTGCTGAAGATTTCAATATAGATTTAAATGATATTGAAGCTATAGAAACTGAAGGTGGGATACTTATCTCTAGCAAAGATGAGTGGATTATGTCCGTTACTTCAGGAGATGCCAAAGCAGCTAAAGTTTCTACGGAAAATTTGGCTACAAATTATCTCAAAAAAATCAAAGAAGCTATAAGTCAATATCGAGATAAGCGTAGCCCAGAAAGAACATTGACAGGCATTGCTGATACAATACTATCTACTGTTGTTGTTTTAATTATATTAGGATTAATTAATTATATTTTTCCTAAAATACATGAATATAGCGATAGATATAGAGTCGTTTTTTTTAAGCCTTTGAGAATTCAAAATTGGCAAATTCTCTCAGCTGACCAACAAGCTGAACTTTTTTGGAAGACATTAAAAATAATTCGCTGGCTGATTATTTTAGGTATTTTTTATATATACATTCCTTTAGTATTAAGCTTTTTCCCTTCTACAGAAAGATTCGGCAAGCATGTTTTTGATTCTTTTTATTCTAGTTTGCAATCAACTTGGGCAAACCTTATTAAATACTTGCCCAATTTATTTAATATACTTATTGTTTGTGTATTAACTTACTATTTTATCCGTTTGTCTAATGCCCTCTTTAAAGCTCTAGAAAATGGGTCATTAGTGCTTCCTGGTTTTTATAGAGACTGGGCAAGGCCCACTTATAAACTCACTGCTTTTTTGATTTGGGCATTGGCTGCGGCAATTATCTTTCCTTATCTACCTGGTTTTAATTCCCCAGCTTTTCAAGGGGTTTCGATTCTCTTGGGTGCTATAGTTACCTTTGGCGGTGCTAGTACCATTTCTAATATTTTTGGTGGGTTTGTCACAATTTACACTAGAGCTTTTCAGATAGGCGATAGGATTACCATAGGTGAATATTCGGGAGTAGTAATCGAAAAAAGCATACTTTCTACCCGTATCTGTACTCTAAACAATGAGATAGTCACTATTCCCAACTCGACGATTGTCGCTAGTAGCATCACAAATTTTTCTGCTAGTTTAAGGGATATCTCGATGCCTTTGGTTTTGCATACTACAGTCACCCTGGGATACGATCTACCTTGGCGAAAGATCCATCAAGCCCTGATTTCTGCGGCCCTTGCTACTGATGATATTTTGCAAAATCCTGCTCCAGTAGTTTGGCAAACCAGCCTGGATGATTTCTATGTCAGCTATGAACTAAGAGCCTATACTGATAAGCCTTTGAAATTTAAAATTATTTATACTGAGCTGCATCAAAATATTCAAGATAAGTGTAATGAAGTAGGTATTGAAATTATGTCACCACACTATAGCGCCCTACGCGATGGGAACCAAACGACAATCCCTGTGAGTTATCTCGATAAAAACTACCAAGCGCCCGGCTTTAAAATAGAGCATGATACTAAAAATCAACAAGTATGACCTATAGTCTACGTATAGCCGATCTACCCTCACAGGAAAGGCCCCGTGAACGACTTCTCAGCTATGGAGCCACACAACTATCCTCGGCTGAACTTTTGGCTATTCTCTTAGGAACTGGCCAGGGCAAGGGAAAACTTTCAGCTGTTGGTTTGGGGCAGTATATCTTGCAGCAATTAAGTCAGCATCAAAGAGACCCCCTTGATATCCTGCGCGATATTAGTCCTCATGAGCTGATGATCATGCCAGGAATTGGACCTGCTAAAGCTACTACCATACTAGCTGCAGTTGAGTTAGGAAAAAGGGTCTTTCAAATCAGACCACTTGAAAAAACTGTTATAGAAAGTCCTCAGATGGCCGCTGCAGTTCTTAGCAGTGAATTGATGTGGCAAAAAAACGAAAGATTCGCAGTACTATTGCTCGATGTTAAAAATCGCCTTTTGGGCACACAAATAGTTACTATAGGAACTGCTACCGAAACTCTCATTCACCCAAGAGAAGTTTTTCGTGAAGCGATTAAACAAGGGGCAAACAGGCTTATCATAGCCCATAACCATCCTTCTGGTGGACTAGAACCTTCTCCAGAAGATCTAGAATCAACCGAACAGCTACTTAAAGGGGGACAATATCTTGGTATACCACTTTTGGATCATTTAATTTTGGGCAATGGCAACCACCAAAGTATTCGACAAATCACAAATTTATGGAACCTTTTCCCACAAGGAGACTAAATGACTACTTTCACAGATAAAACTTGGTGGAATCCTTTGAGGAGTTTTATCCTATTATTTCTCCTGGGCTGCTCTTTAGCAGTATTAGCCAAAGTATTGTTTTTTCCTATAAAACAGAAAAAATCTCTAGATGAAACTTTTATTTTTCCAAAAAATATACCATTAGCTCAATGGCAAGCAGAAAAAAGCTCTCAGGTAGATAAACAGCCCAATCGTCATATCTATCAATATCAACAAGGCAGTGAAAAATTGACAATCGATGCTGTCAGTAAATATAGATTTGACGGCGGGGTATTGCGTCAGTTAATGCTGAACTATAATGCTAGGTCTGGGCAAGTACCTATGATGGAAAAATATATTCCTCAAAAAGGTTATGTAGTTTTCTTTAAAAAAGATAAAAAGCTCTATCTCTCATCTTGTCTAAATCCTGCAGGAGAAAGTACAATAACCGATCAGCAATTTGTAAAGAACCGCTATAGGCATGGTTTGAGCCTGGAAAGAACATTTTTTTGGATGTTGGGAGAAAAAGATATCTTCGATGGACGTTGCCTTTGGACAACTATCTCCACTCCCTTGCCAGCTGATGATGATGAGAAAGCCCTCGCTCAAAGCACCGCCAAATTAGAAAAAGTATGGCTAGATTGGGGAACTTTTTGGAATGGACGCTGGTAAAAAAATCAACCGTCGAATTTGACTTGATCTAAAAGAGATTGCAGTTCTTCACCCTCAATCACTTCTGTATTTAAAAGCCTATTGGCAATTATTTCGAGCATTTCTCTATTACTTTGAATTATGGCAATGGCTCTTTGATGTTCCTGTTCTACGATTTGTTTAACCTCGTCGTCAATAGCTCTGGCTGTTTCTTCGCTGACTACTCGGTTATTAGCATTAGAGCCATTATCACCGAGAAAACTAGTACCATCTGGTTTTTGATAGGCTAATGGTCCAATAATTTTACTCATCCCATAACTTAGTACCATTTTTTCGGCTATGGTAGTAGCTCTCTGTAAATCATCAGAGGCGCCATTGGTCACAGTGCTAAAAACAATTTCCTCGGCAGATCTACCACCTAAGAGCATACATATTTGCTCTTTGAATTCCTCTTCGTTCATTAAAAAACGATCTTCTGTGGGCATTTTCAAGGTATAGCCTAGAGCAGATATTCCCCTAGGTACGATAGAAATTTTAGCAACTTTACCCCCGCCGGGCATCACCGCGCCAATTAGCGCATGTCCAACTTCGTGATAGGCTACTATTTTTTTCTCGCGATCGCTGAGCACTCTGCTTCTTTTTTCCAGACCACCTATAATACGCTCTATGGCTTCATTAAAGTCTGCTTGTTGGATTGCTTCACGCTTTGAGCGGGCAGCTAGCAAAGCGGCCTCATTAACTAAATTAGCTAGATCGGCGGCGGCAAAACCTGGAGTACGAGTTGCTACTTTCTTGAGATTGACTTCTTCAGTCAGAATTACTTTCTTGGCATAGTGCTCAAGAATCAATTGACGTCCCAAAAGATCGGGGCGATCTACTAGTACCTGACGATCAAAGCGGCCAGGTCGCAAAAGCGCTGAATCAAGAGTCTCAGGTCTGTTAGTAGCAGCAAGAACTATCACTGTAGAATCACCAGCATTAAAACCATCCATTTCGGTGAGCAGTTGATTGAGGGTCTGTTCCCGCTCATCGTTTCCTCCACTATAAAAATTACCGCTAGAGCGAGATTTGCCAATGGCATCTAACTCGTCAATAAAAATAATACAGGGAGCTTGTTTTTTGGCTTCTTCAAAAAGATCTCTAACTCTAGCTGCGCCAGTACCGACAAATAATTCTACAAATTCTGAAGCTGAAATACTAAAAAAGGGAACTCTAGCTTCTCCAGCTACAGCTTTAGCTAGAAGTGTTTTACCAGTTCCAGGTGGACCTATAAGAAGTACGCCTCTAGGGATACGGGCGCCTATTTTAGTAAAGCGATCAGGGCTTTGAAGAAACTCGACAATTTCCTGCAATTCGGTCTTAGCTTCTTCAACTCCAACTACATCAGCAAAGGTTATCTTAGCTGATTCACCTTCAACATAGACCTTGGCTTTGCTCTTACTAAAAGCAAGTGAACGTCCACCATCTCGGCCGTTATATTCATTTAAAAATTGAAAAGCCGCTACAAAAATTATTGGCGGTACTATCCAGGCTAATAATGAATTGAGCCAACTGTTTTTTGGGGGTGGAGCAGCTTCAAATATAACTCCTTTTTTTGTGAGTTTTTCACTCAGTTGAGGATCTTCTAGCGCAACTGTAGAAAGTAGATCACTTTGGGTATTATTAGAAGTCTGAGGATTTAGTAGTTTGGAAGATCCACTACTATAAAAAGGATTATTAGAGCTCTGTTGAGGAGACTGCAGCTCCGAAGGAGGAGGCAGCAAAATATCTTCGTTAGATTTCTTCAATTGATAGACAATTATACGATCTCCAATCATTGCTTGACTTACCTGGCCTTTCTCTACCTGATGGAGAAATTCACTATAGGGAACAACCGGAAGCTCAGAAGATTTGGAAAGATATAGATAGGTAATAAAGCCAGCCCCAGTTAGTAAAAGCAAAAAATTCCCAACTAGAGAAAAGCGAAATGTTTTTTTTTGATTATTAATACCCATAGGGGAATAAGAAAAATAAAGGGCAACAACACAACACACAAGGAGCAGGGGAAATAATCCCCTACTACTTTCTATTAGAGACTAGGCAGAGACAGATAGACGTTCAACTGGGTTGATTTGATCTAGTAGATGCTGCAACTGATCTCCTTCAATTACCTCAGTTTCCAAGATTTTTTCGGCTATTGTCTCTAAAAGTTCTCGATTAGAGCGCAAGATGGCCAGAGCCTGTTGATGTCCATTTTCAACAAGTTCTTTGACCTCATTGTCTATTGCCTTAGCTGTTTCATCACTGACTGCGCGGCGTGGGTTAAACATTGAATCACCCAAAAAAGAATTTTGTTGTCCTTTGTCATAGGCTAAAGGTCCTAGTACTTTACTCATTCCGTAAGTTGTAACCATTCGCTCTGCCAGATCAGTGGCTCTTTGTAGGTCATTGGCTGCTCCAGTGGTGATACTGCCAAAAACCAATTCCTCAGCAGCTCTACCACCTAAGAGGGTAGCAATCTGATCGTGTAATTCAGATTCATCCATCAAAAAGCGGTCCTCAGTTGGCATTTGCAGAGTATAGCCAAGTGCAGCCATCCCTCTAGGTATTATTGAGATTTTTGATACCTTGCCTCCTCCTGGCATCATTTTGCCCACTATGGCATGGCCTACCTCATGATAGGCAACGATTTTCTTCTCTTTCTCATTGAGAACCCGACTTTTTTTCTCCAAGCCAGCGACAACTCTCTCAATAGCTTCATTAAAATCTTCTTGGGCTACTGTAGTTCTGTTGTTGCGGGCAGCCAGTAAAGCTGCTTCATTAACCAAGTTGGCAAGATCTGCTCCGGCAAACCCTGGTGTGCGAGTAGCAGTCGTCTTGAGATCTACTGCTGGATCTAACTTGACTTTGGCTGCGTATATTTCCAGGATTTTCAAGCGGCCAGAGAGATCCGGGCGATCTACTAATACCTGACGATCAAAACGGCCCGGTCTGAGCAAGGCAGGATCTAGTGTTTCAGGTCTGTTGGTAGCAGCTAGGACTATGACTGTAGCATCCCCAGCGCTAAATCCATCCATCTCAGTTAAAAGTTGATTGAGGGTTTGTTCCCTTTCATCATTACCACCGGCAAAATTCCCACTAGAGCGAGATTTACCAATGGCATCTAACTCATCAATAAAAATAATACAGGGCGCTTTTTTCTTAGCTTGCTCAAATAAGTCTCTAACTCTAGCTGCGCCAGCACCAACAAACAACTCTACAAATTCAGAACCTGAGATGCTAAAGAAAGGAACCTTGGCTTCTCCGGCAACTGCTTTGGCAAGCATTGTTTTACCAGTACCTGGAGGACCTACTAAAAGCACACCTTTAGGGATTCTGGCACCTATTTGCAGAAAACGCTGGGGATTTTTGAGAAATTCTACTATCTCTTGTAGTTCTGTTTTTGCCTCTTCTACGCCAGCTACGTCATTAAAGACAATCTTAGTGGCATCTCCCTCTACATAGACTTTAGCTTTACTTTTGGTGATTGAAAGCGCTCCAGCAGGTCCACCGCCGCCTCTGCTGAGAAAGAATTGCCAGACTAAAACAAAGATAACTGGTGGTAATACCCAGCTTATGATACTAGATAGCCAAGTATTTCTGGCAGCCGGAGCTGCAGCAAATTCTACGCCTTTGGCCTCTAAACGTTTTGGCAATTCGAGATCAAAAATGGGGGTAGTGCTCAATATCTGTGCAGGTTGAGCTTCAGTACCTTTTGTTTGATAGCGAATTTCCTCTTGTCCTAGAGATGCTTTAGTGACATTACCATCTTCTACCTGTTCAATAAATAAACTGTAAGGAACTCTAGGTATGGGTGAGCCAAACAGTCCAGGTAAAAAGATATTAGCTAAAAGAAAAAGTGAAGCCAGAAGGATCAAAATATTTCCTATCTGCCTTGACCAAGATGCTTGGGGTTTTATACTCATTATTTGTAAAATTCATAAAATTGCTGAATCTCTATCCTTGATTGTAGGACTTCTTTCTCACTTCTTGTTGAGTGTATTTGCCGTATGTCAAGGTTCGGTTCAACCAAAAAAGTTTAGAATTATTGGCAGAGCAATCTTTAAAGTCGAAATTTAGTGGAATTAAAACAAGTTATTATCGTTCACAAGGCAAATGACAAAGAGAGTAAAAGCTGGGCTGAGCGATGTGCCAGTGAGTTAGAAGCAATAAATTGTAAGGTTTTACTAGGTCCTAGTGGAATCAAGGATAACCCCTATCCAGTTTTTTTAGCTTCAGTTAGTGGCAAGATAGATCTAGCTATTGTCCTAGGTGGTGATGGTACTGTATTGGCTGCCGCCAGACATCTCTCTTGTGAAGACATTCCCATTTTGGCGGTTAATGTCGGGGGACATCTAGGTTTTTTAACAGAGCCTTTTGCCATCTTTAAAGATACCCAAAAGATTTGGCAAAGACTACAAGAAGATCACTATGCCATGGAAACAAGGATGATGCTTGAAGCTTTCATCTGTCAAGGAGATCGCCTAGAGCCAGAGATTGTCAGTGATCGTTTTTGGTGTCTCAACGAGATGTGTGTAAAACCTGCATCTATTGATCGAATGCTGACTGCTGTTTTGGAGATGGAAGTTGACGGTGAAATTGTAGATCAATATCAAGGAGATGGACTATTAGTCTCTACCCCAACTGGTTCAACCTGCTATACAGCTTCAGCTAATGGACCAATCTTGCACCCTGGAATGGAGGCGATTGTTGTGACCCCTATCTGCCCTTTGAGCCTCTCTAGCCGTCCAATCATCTTGCCATCTGGCTCAAGAGTGAGTATCTGGCCCCTGGGAGATTATGAAATGAATATCAAGCTATGGACTGATGGCTCTCTAGCTACTACCATCTGGCCAGGTCAATGGGCAGAGATTAAAAGGGCTAATTGTTATGCCAAATTCATAATTCTCAGAGAGAGCTATTCCTTTTTCCATACCCTTAGAGATAAACTTCTCTGGTCTGGCGCTCGCATTCATTTTGAGAATAATTACAATAACCATAACTAATGCAATGCTAAAAATTGCAATTATTGGAGCTGGAGTAGCTGGATTGACTCTGGCTCATAAACTCAAAGAAGCAGGTTATTTACAAGTAGAAATATTTGACAAAGGAAAAGCTCCCGGAGGGAGAACTTCTAGCAGGAGAATTGACCAGGGCTATCTAGATCACGGCGCGCAGTTTTTGACCATTAAGGATCTTGAATTTCGAGAGTTTTTAGCCAGTCATCTACCCCAAGAGCTAATTGTCCGCTGGGATGTGGATTTTGCCCTGTGGCAAAATGGCAAATTTATACCTAAAGAGCGTCTGCGCTATGTGCCATTGCAGTCTATGAGCGCTCTGTGTAAACAATTAGCAGTAGGACTGTCGGTTAAAACCCAAGTCAGGATAACCAGTTTAGAGAGACAATGGCAATTGCTAGATGAGCAAGCAAACTCTCATGGCTCTTTTGATTTAGTAGTGCTTACTGCTCCTCCAGCGCAAAGCTGCGCCCTTTTGAAAGGACATAGCGATCTAGCACAAGAAGTTGGCAAAATCCAGATGTGGCCTTGCTGGAGTTTGATGTTAACCAGTTCTGAGCCAGTAGTTTTCCCTTTTGCTGGCATTGAGTTCGAGCATCCAGTCTTAGGCTGGATTGGACTGAATCATACTAAAGCTCAAAGAGGCAAAATTACTTCCTTTATTGTCCAGGCAAACTGGAACTGGAGCAAGGAAAACCTCGAAAGTGATCCTCAACAAGTAACAGAAATTCTTTATAGGGAATTTTTACAAGTCATGGGACTAGGCGATGTAAACTATAAAAAAATAGTTCATCTCTGGCGATATGCCTCTCCTGTTGAAGTTGCCAATACTCCCTACTTGCTGGATCAGGCTAATAGACTAGCCCTCTGCGGTGATTGGTGCGTAGCTGGAAAGATTGAGGGTGCCTTTGTTAGTGCGAACGAACTTGCCAAAAAGATCATTAACTCCTGAACAAGCCATGATGGATAACAATTGGGATAATTTTTTAAAAAACCTCGGTCACTGGGAAGGTTCCTTTACCTCTGTATCCTTAGATGGTGAATTGGGCGTTTCAACCCCTTCGATTTTAGACTTAGAAGGATTTGAGGAAAATAAATTGGTAAGATTCAGGTTACGCCGTTATGGACCTGCTGGTTACATTGACCCTCCTGTCTCCGATTATTCTCAAGACTATCGCACTCTAGGTAGACAGGTTGTATTTTTTGAAACTGGAGCATTTTCCAAAGGTACATTGCAACTTGCACCTTTTAGTGAATTTGGAGCAGAATACGGCTTTGTGAGCGAAAATAGACGCTTGCGTTTTGTGCAGCTCTACGACGATCAAGGCAATTTGGCAACTTTAGTACTCATTCGTGAATTTCGCAGTGATAGTAATGCCCAAGAAAGACCCCGACTTACTATTGAGCAGATGATAGGTCGGTGGCAGGGAAAGGCCACTAAAGTCTATTGCGATTGGCAACCAAGCGAAACCTATTCTACTTTTAGAGAAATTAAATATATAGAAAATGGTAAGGTGCAGCAAGAGTTACAAATTGACAACCAGACTATCATCTCTACAGGGATAGTAGATGGCAATATATTACATATTGAAAATATCGTTTATCCAAGAAGAGTTCTGCTGTTAGATGATGGAACATTCAGCAACGCCCCACTATCTCTTAAGTTGCGAGAATCTTTTGACGTAGAACTAGGCTGGATGGCTGAGGCGAACCAGTTTCAGAGGCTGATTCGCAGCTACAACGAAAAGGGACAATGGATCAGCTCTACTTTTATCGTTGAGCAAAAAGTGAGCTAAAATCTCAATTTATTGTAGGAGTTTGGAGCTTAGAAGAGCCATAGTGCTTCTTTAATACTTTACTATAGAGCTCCTCTAACAGGGATACATTATCACCAAGAGTATAGCGCTCAAGAACGCGCTGCCTAGACTTCTTCTTAAGTGGTGTAATTAGATCGGGATTATCGCGTAGCACTGGCAATAAGGTTTTTAATTGACTGAATACTTTTTGAGTATTTAGAACAATTCCTGCTTCTTTGATCACCTCTCCATCAGCTCCAGCATCAGTCGCTAAAGTAGCAAGTCCACAGGACATTGCTTCTAGTAACGAGAGAGATAATCCTTCTACAAGAGAAGGTAAAATAAATACATCAGAACCCCTTAAAATTTCAATTCTTCTATTCTCATCGCCAATAAAACCTAGCCAAAAAATTCCATCCTCTTCCCCATAATTGGGTTGGAGGGAACTGGTCAAAATCCCATTTCCCACTATTAATAGCCGGTTAGAAAGTCCCATTTGAGAGATTTTCCAGGCTTTTAAAAGGGTTTCTAGATTTTTCTCTGGCGCAATACGACCCATGTAAAGATAGATTTGCTCGCTGTTAAGTTGTTTTTTCAGCTCTAATGAGGAAGGACCTGGGGAGTATTTTTGGGTATCTACACCATTTGGTATCACAGCCAGACGTTCTTTAGGCACCCCTAGACGAACTAGAAGATCTCTTTGCATAAAGGAAAAGACAATAACCTTATCATAATTAGCCAAAAAAGGAGCATAGAGCTGATAGGTTAAAAACTGAGTGCTAGATTGTAAGTTACGTAGCTTGTTGTCAAAGGCAGGATGAAAGGTGCATATTAGCGGAATATTTAACTCTTCGCAGATTTCTGGCAAAAGAAAATCAAGAGGTGATAAAGTAAGTGAAGCATGTACTAGATCAGGTTTGAGCTCTCTGAGGGATTGACTGAGCACCTTACTAGATTTAGGACTAGGGATAGTATAAACCTGCGATTTATAGAGAAAAGGTAAAATCACCTCCTGACAATCTGGCCAGTTTTGTTCCTCTTCTTCTTGGGCAAAATGTAGAAAACTAACTTGATAGCCGCGATCCAAAAGTGCATTGGTTATCTCTCGGCCATAGGTTACATTGCCACAGAAGGGAGATTTTTTGCCAAGCCAGGCGATGTGCATAGACTCTTTCACTGAAATTAATTTACAAAAATCACTTTATCATAAGTCATCAAGAGCTTGTATTTGCTGGTGTGAACCAAGCTAATCCAGAGCCTAACAGAGCCAAGAGCGCTAGCCCCAATAATACTGGAGTTAGCCCAAAATGGCTCTCTAGTATCCCTGCTAGAGCTAGAGGCAGCGAAAGCGCTATATTGTTGACGTTATTTTGCAGACCAAAGACTTTACCACGCATCTCAGCAGGGGTGTCCTGCTGTATAGTTGTCTGCATCGGAATACCTACTAAAGAAGCAAAAAAGCCCAGCAAGGCAGTAGATAAAAGAGACCACAAGAGACTGCCTAGAGAAAAGGTCAAACCCAACAGGGCTAAGCCCATACCCAGAGACCCCCAAAAACTCAGCTTACTGTAGGGGAATCTCTGTCCCCAACTGCCTAAAACAAGCGCTCCCAAAGCCATGCCCAAGCCACCAGCAGCTAATAAAAAGCCGAACTGCTCAGCTTTTAGCTCAGGTAAACCCTCTGCTATCGTAACAGCCAGGACAGACAATGCTGCCATAATCGAAAAAAGGATTACTTGCTGAATCATGGCATTGCGAATCCTATCTTTACCATTTAGATAGCGTAGTCCTTCTTGAATATCTTCTAGGACATGGGGAGGTTGTTCGGCAGAACGAGGCTGTTTTTCACCTAGATCTAAAAATAAGAGAATCAATGTCGAAATTAAATAAGCTCCTCCTACCACCAAGACTTTACCGCCGTCATGGGTAAATATCTTCCAATTGGATACCAAAGCATTGACCCAATTGAGCAAGGGCTCCCCAATAGCAAAGCCTATGATTAAAGAGCCCATCACAGTAGTAGTGCAGAGAGAATTGGCACTTAGAAGATTACTTTTTGTGACTATCAGGGGAATTACAGACTGCTCGGCAGGTGCAAAGAACTGGGTCAGGGCTGAAACTAAAAAAGTTACCGACAACAAAAGATAAAACCCCAGCGGTAAGCTAAACCAGCCATCTCTACCTTCTAGGATATGTAAGCCCAGAGGTAAACTAAGAACCAGAACGCTGCGCAGGAAATTGGAAACTACTAAAACTGCCTTTTTAGGCCAGCGATCTACGTAGACTCCGGCCAAAGAGCCAAAGAGAACCGCAGGTATAGTATTAGCTATCATAATGGCCGAAACCCAACGGCTGATAGATTGGTCCACTTGCTGGTAATAGCTCACGATCAGAGCAATCATCAAAATCAAATAGAACTTGTCAGCTAACTGCGAGAAAACTTGACCTCCCCAAAGGACTAAAAAGCGTGCATTTTTGAGGACTGGAGCAAGACCACCACCTCCAGGCGGTGGTGATGAGTTTCCCGTATGCAGGGGCTCGTAACTGTCAGTTAGAGGTACTGGACTGGGAGTATGGGTAAATTCAGATTCGGTCAATGACATTCTCGATATTGGGTGAACTAGTTTTTCCTCAAAAATTCCCTAGACTCAAACTACTCAACAGTACTGAAGACCGCAAAGAGTAATTGAGGTGATACTGCGCATATTCCCTGAGTATTTGTTCTATTTTGTACCAAGTGCGGGGATAACCTCTCAAATCAGGCTCTGGCAATTGAGAGTTCCCTAAGTATTGTAGCAGCGAGAGTTCTATAGAGCCTAATTTGGCTTCAAAAGTTACCTCGGAACTACCTATTTTTACAACACCTCCATCATTAAAACTGAAACCTAAATAGTCATCAGCGCGGCTAAAATCTATTACAAGAGGCTCTTGGCTTATGCAGCAGCGATCCACGCAGGGCTCTATCCCTGCTATTTTCAGTAGCTTAAATACCATCATTGTTAAATGAATAATTAACGACTGCTGAATCACCGTAGACTCAATAAGCTCCAGATACTCTAATAGTAACTTGTAGAGGTCTATCTGTGGCTGATCACTAAGTCCTATACAGAGAACCAGCTCTGCTATGTATTGGGCTGCGCTTAATTTGGCAAGATCTCCGCAAAGTCCCCGATGAGATTTGAGAGTTTGAGCTTGAATCAGGCGATCTAAAGATCTACCTTTGATCAACATAAGCTCATTGACAACAAAGAGCTCTACTTGACCACGCAGACTAGATTTATATTTCCTAGAGCCAGGTGCTACGGCCTTGAGTATCCCTAGCTCAGGGGTCAAAAGGGTCACGAGGCGGTCGTTCTCTCCAAAATCTTTACGAGCAAGAACGATGCCTTCGATTTGGTAAGATTGGCTCATGTATGCTCACTTTGCATTCTAGAGACCAATTCAGCCCCCTTGGATGTCCCCAAACGATTTGCTCCAGCTCTAATCAAAGCCAATGCTTGCTCGGTTGTACGAATACCGCCACTAGCTTTGATCCCTACACGCCCCTTAGTTAGGCTCAATAATAGTTGCACATCCTCTACAGTTGCTCCGCCAAAGAAGCCAGTACTAGTTTTGAGATAACTTGCTCCGGCTTGGAGAGCAATTTCAGTGGCTGTTTGTTTCTCATTGGGATTAAGTAATGCCATCTCCAAAATAACTTTGACTGGCTTGTCTACCTCTTGGGTGATCTGGGCGATTTCTGTATAGAAACTATCTAGATCTCCTTGTTTGAGTAGTCCCAGATTAGGCATCAGATCTAACTCATTAGCACCATTTTCAACTGCTTCACTTGCCTCATAGAGTTTAGTCTGAGCAGTACTCATCCCAGTCGGAAATCCAACCACAGCGCATAGCGATGTTTTTTTATTGTGCAGTAATTGGGCGGCATATTTAACATGACAGGGATAGAGGCAAACTGCCGCAAAGCGAAAATGTTCCGCCTCTGCGCAGGCCTGGCGGATTTGCTCTTTGGTAGTTGTAATATCCAACAGGGCATGTTCAATATAGCTAGCTAAATCAATTTCTGAGGTCATTTTTTTGTGGTTGCTCTGACAGATTCAATTAAGGCACTGACTTGCTCAGCTCCTTGGGAAGGATGAAAAGCGACAGGAAATTTGCCACTTAATAGCATTCTAATGCCTAGAGGAAAGAGACTAGCTAAGCCCTTAATGTCCTTAAAATTATTGCCAACTACTAACAAACCAAACTTACGTTCATCAATCCATCCACCCTGCTTAACCAAATCAACTAATACTCTGCGGTGCCGAATGGCTCGATTTTCTTCTGATTGAGTTTGTTCAAGGATTTGTTGTTTAATCAAACTAATTTGATCCATTGGGTCAACTTCCATAGGGCATACGCTGTTGCACTGATAGCAACGAGTACATCCCCAGACTCCAGCTAAGCCTTGACTATATTCTTCAAGACGTTCTGCAGTTGCAACATCTCTAGAATCTCCCAAAAGTCTTTGAGCCTTTGCCAGGGCATGAGGTCCTACAAAGTCTGGATTGACCATTTTGGCATTACATTCTGAATAACATGCTCCGCAAGAAATGCAATTGCTAGTTTGATTGAGTTTGTCTCTCTCTTGCTCGGTTTGTAAAAATTCCCGCTCTGGCGTACTCAGTGTTTTTACGTAGGGAGAAATTGTTTCCAAATTTTCCCAAAATTTACTCATATCTACCACTAAGTCTTTGATAAGTGGCAGATTTCCCAAGGGAGTAATCACTATCTCATTATTATCATTGACATAACGTCCCACGTTTTCTTTACAAGCCAGAGAAGAAATGCCGTTAATTTTGATCGCGCAGCTACCACAGATAGTATTACGGCAATTTTTTCTAAAAGATAGAGTTCCATCTAGTTCCCATTTGATTTGATTGAGACAGTCTAGGATAGTTTTACTCTTTTCTACTTCAATAGTATATTGCTGGAAGAACTGCTCAGAATGTCCATTTTGACGAGATACTTTAAAGCTAACTTGCATTTATGTCACTATTTGAATCAGATTATACATAAATCAAAGTATATACAATGATCGAGCTCACTAGTTAATTTTACTTAGATGTGATTGGTAAAGCTTAATAAAAAAATTGTCAATCTAAATAATTTACTGATTTTTGTAAAAAATTGAATTGTCTATAGCAATTTATGCATTTATTTTTGATATGATTATTTTCAGAGGACAAATATCACTAGTCAAAAATAAAGGAAATTTGCAAAAATATGAGTGAAATTCCGGATACTCCCTTAACAGGGAAGGCTTTACTTCAAAAAGTAAAAGAATTGTCTCATCTTCCACGTCGAGAAACAGCTAAGCTCTGCGGCTACTGTTCAAAGAGTAAAGATGGGCAGTTAAGAGTTAATTTAACTGATTTTTATGATGCAGTTCTTGGAGCTAAGGGAGTTCCTTTAGATCCAGATGGCAACAAAGATGGTAGAGGAAGAGAGGCAACCTATGAAGTCACTGTTCATCAAAATGGACAAATTGTAATAGGTTCTACCTATACAGATAAAATGGGACTCAAAGCTGGTGACCGTTTTGAAATCAAGTTAGGTTACAAGCATATTCATCTCAAACAAAAAGATGAATCCTCCAAAGGTCAAGAAGACCAAGTTGCCTAGAATTTGCAACTTCTATTTAGTACGTAAACGTGAATCAGAACTGCCACTATTGCAATTGTGATTCACGTTTTTGGTTGTATTTATACTTATATATAATCTTTATCTTCAATCATAGTGAAAAAATAATAGACTTTAAAAGCTGACGCAACTGCAGTAAAAAGATCACATTACCCACTTTGGGATTCAACTGTGGGCTATAGGGAGAAGTTTTTATCTTCTCAATAATCTCAGCATATTGCCATGAATCAATTGGCTTTCCATCTAGGGGAGAGCGAGCCGATGTAATTATTTCTAGACGTAAAACTTCTTCCGGTATATCTTCACTAGGAAGCCCCAGTGCCCAAGCCGGAAAAGGTAAAAAATTATATACTAAAACCAGCAGCCCAAGAATTAACTTAGGGTGTTGTTGAGGGAAGATCTGGTTCAGGATTGGGAGAAGAAGGAGTAATTTCTTTGAGCCATCTGTCAATCTCGGACTGGGCGGTAGAATAGACATCACTATCATGGGGTATTAATTTAGCAATGCGTATAGCCTCTTGATATGAGGTTTGATCTGCCCTATCTCGAGCTATGTTGAGCAGCTGACTGCCCCAAAGTTCAATAGCGCTTTTAGCTTGGGGAGCGGCATCTGCATAAGAGGGGATATTTTGAGCTAGAGAAATTGCCTGAGCAAGATTTTCAGCAGTCCTAGTTGAAGCTATCTCATAAGCTCGATCTAGATTTCTACCAGCACGCATTTCCCTGCGCCAGAGGCTTAGCTTTTGCTGGATATCTTGGTAAAGAGGATGACCAGAGCGAATCCCTTGGGCTGTTTCTATTGCTTCTGCATAATTTTTATTATCAGCTAGGGAGCTAGCTCTATCATAAATTGGCTGATCCTGGATTAAATATATCTGGTCTTGCCATTTAGCTATGTTGTTCTGCGCTTCTCTATAGAGCGCTCTACCAGGATTTATTGCTTGAGCCTGGGTAATAGCTATTCTCAAAAGCGCAATATTTCCCTCTCCACCGCGGGCAGTGGTCAGGGCGCGATTAAGAATGGGCTGATCTTCAATTGTCTCAATAGAGGCCTGATATTTGCCAATTGTCTCTTGGGCTTGATGATAGCGAGGATTATTAAATGGAATTAAACTTAGCTGGACAATAGCATTTTGATAGTCATCAATAGTACCCATGCTAGCCAACTCATTTGATTTGCTGATAAAGACTAGGTCACTAGCTTCTAATTGCCAGCGATCTATAAATGATCTAGCTTCGCCATAAAGCCTATCTCCAGGCTGAATTTTTTGCAAAGCAACTATGGCATTTTGGAAAGAATCTGGATTATCTATAGAAGTACTAGCAATAGCGTTAAGAAAAAGAACCCATCTATCAACTGAGTCTTTTAAAGCTGGACGAGTCCCAATTAAATTGACAATAGATTGAACTTTACTCCAGTTTTTTTCCTCAACTTTACTATCAACTAGATCTATTATACTAGTTTTATTTTTTTGAATAAGTTCTTGAGCCTGTTTATAGACATAGCTATCAGGTGGAATTTCACTGGCTTGATCTAATGATTTGAGCCAGTTTTCCAGACCACCCTGGTTGGATATATCAGAGGCAAGATTAATTTGTTCACTTTGTTGTTGGGCTAATTGTACTTTTTTTATAGCTATGTCATATTGGACGGTTGACCAGTATTTATTCTTTATATTTAATATTTCAATAGCTAGTCTGAGAGCGTAGTCCCAATTTGACTCTCGCAGTTGCTTATCTATTTCGATTAGGTGATCTGTTCCAGTTTTCCAGGTATCTTGCCATTTAGTGATTCTAGTTAGAGCATCTTGATGGGCTTTGGAGGAGACGGGAATATTTTGAGCAATTTTTATTGCCTGATTGAGTTTTCCTTCTTGAAATTCTTTTTCTGCTAATTTTAATAATTCTGTTGACCAATCTTCTAGAGAGCGATCTATTTCAGGCCGCAGGGGATGATCTAAGGGTAAAGCCTGTACCAGTTGAATTGCTTGAAGCAAACCTTCTAAGGTTCCCGCTTGAGCATCAATTTGAGCGCAGTAAATGCGCAAAGAGGCCGAAGCGGTAGGCCAAAATATCTTTGGACAATTGGGAGCTTTGGAAACAAAAAACAGATTAGAAATAGCTGTAAAGCCTAATCCCCCAGATACTGCAATCAAAAAAATAGCCCAAATCTGCCAAGGTAGCTTGGTAAATTTGGTGCGTTTTTTCTTAAACCATTTTTTGATTGGACTGGGACCATCAGGTATTTTTTTATTGGAAATCACTTTTAGACAATTAGTTATTGTAAGTATAGAGTTTGCTCAGAGCTTTTTTGTTCATTGAGCTCTGTAATTAATTGTTGAAGATTTTCGATATTGGCATTATAAACTTGAGAGCAAAAATGGCAAGTTGCCTCTGCTCCTTTATCCTTGTCTATCATATCTTCTAGCTCAGCTACTCCCAAAAGCTTGAGAGCGCCCAACATTCGCTCAAAGGAACAACCACATTTGAACCTGACCATTTGTACTTCAGGAAAAATAGTTAAACCCATATCTGAGAGCAGACTTTTCATTATTTCTGTCAAAGTTTTACCTTCTCTCAAAAGGGTTGTAAAGCTAGATAGTCCTTGAATGCGCGATTCTAGAAGAGTAACCAAATCTTCATCTCTAGAGGCTTTAGGCATAACCTGCAAAAGTATACCACCTGAGGCGACAACTCCTTCAGCCCCTACGAAAACCCCAACTAATAAAGCTGAAGGAGTCTGTTCTGAATTAACCAGATAATTGGCAATATCTTCTCCAATTTCCCCTGATACCAACTCTACAGTACTAGAATAGGGATAGCCATAGCCGATATCTCTGACTACATAAACATATCCATCTTTGCCAACGGCAGCCCCTACATCTAATTTGCCCTGCGCATTGGGAGGAAGTTCAATTTTTGGATTGCCTACATATCCTCTGACAGTACCATCTAGTCCAGCATCTACCAACAAGCCGCCTAAAGGACCATTGCCATTAATGCGAATATTCACCCTGGAGCCTTCTTTTTTCATACTAGAAGCTAATAAAAGACCGCAGGCCATTGTTCTGCCTAGAGCAGCAGTTGCTACATAAGATAAACCATGTCTTTCTCTGGCATGCTCAGTCAGGTTAGTAGTAATAACTCCTACGGCCCTGATACCTCCATCTGCTGCTGTTGCCCTAATTAGTTGATCTACCATTTGCCTCGGTTAAGTAAAATCTGTTTTTAATACTTGTAGTTAGTATATGTGAGAGCAAACCAAATGGCCCTGCAAACAGACAGAGAATCAAAGAGTGAAATACTATAGTTTTAGACTCTTGGCCTTCTAGGTATATATAACGTCCCAGAAATAGATCAATTACTAAAAAGTGAACCCAGCCAGCAAATATAATTTTCTCCTGTCCAAAAACACTTGCTAGGTTTGCTAGAGTTGGATTGGCAAAAACATCAGCCGATTGAGAATCTAATCCCGTTGCAAAAAGATAAATATACAGAACAATCAACGGTACAAACAAGAGCAAAGATTTCATAAGCTTATGCGTGAAATCCCATCTCGGCAAAAAGATCATCAAAACCCAAAAAGGCAAGACATAGAGATTAGCAATATTAAATAGACTAGCTAGGTCTAACATAGGCAGATATTGTTAAAATTTTTTGTAATTTATCTTAATATAACTCATTCTCAGTAACATTTTTTTAAGATTGCTAGTAGAGGAAGTTAATAGAGTCGATAGGCTGAGTTTCTGCAAGCACACTTAATAAAGATAAAGTTATGAGCAGTATCTTTAGTACCAAAAATATCAGTATAGATAGCCACAAAAGTAATATTGGCTATATGTTTAAAACCAACGTACGTAAGGTTACTAGTTAACTCAAACTATTAAGATATGTTAGTAATTGCAACATTTAATTCTCGACAGTTTACAAGATAATCTAAGATTTAAGAAAAATAATAAAGTTAGCTAATCTTTTTCTTGGGTAAACTCGTATTAAACATAGGAGTATACTTATGGCATTAAATGAATATAAACCTGGCAGCGCCTTCCCTGGTGTGATAGGTCGTACTGCCGATGTCTCTGCTCCAGCTTGGCCACAACCCAACCGCGCTCAACAAGGAGCATCTAATGTCCTTTTTATAGTGCTAGATGATACAGGTTTTGGTCAGCTTGGCTGTTTTGGCAGCCCAATTGCTACGCCTAATATAGATGCTTTAGCTGGTGATGGTCTGCGTTACAGTAATATGCACACCACTGCCCTTTGTTCTCCTTCTCGCTCCTGTATCATCACTGGGCGCAACCATCATTCCAATCACTTGGGTTGTTTGAGCAATGGATCAACGGGTTACCCCGGTTATGATGGCTATATCCCTTTTGAAAATGGCTTTTTATCGGAAATATTACTCCAGCACGGCTATAACACCTATGCAGTAGGAAAATGGCATTTAGCCCCAGAAGAAACCATGTCTGCAGCAGGTCCTTATGACCGTTGGCCATTAGGGCGAGGTTTTGAGCGCTACTACGGCTTTTTGGGCGGCGACACTCACCAGTACTATCCCGAATTAGTCAGAGACAATAGCCAAACTGAAGCCGAAAAAACCCCTGAAGAAGGCTATCACTTGACAGTAGATCTAGTGGAGAAGGCTAAAGCCATGATAGCCGATGCCAAGCAAGTAGCACCCAATAAGCCATTTTTCCTCTATTTTGCCTTAGGTGCTATGCACTCCCCCCATCATGTGCCTAAACAATGGGCTGATAAATATAAAGGGCAGTTTGATAGTGGCTGGGATGCCTACCGAGAGAAAGTATTTGCCCGTCAAAAGGAAATGGGCATCATCCCAAAAAATACAGTACTTTCACGCCATGACCCAGATGTACAAATGTGGGATAGCCTCTCTGCTGATGAGAAAAGACTATATGCTCGGATGATGGAGGTTTTTGCTGGTTTTCTGGAGCATACCGATCACTATATCGGGGAGTTAATTCAATTTTTAAAAGATATCGGGGAGTATGACAATACATTGATCATGCTCATCTCAGATAATGGTGCCAGTGCTGAGGGAGGACCAACAGGTTCAGTAAATGAGTGCAAGTTTTTCAACAACGTTCCAGAAGACTTTGAAACTAACTTAGCAGCTATTGATGAAATAGGCGGACCGAATTGCTTTAACCACTATCCTTGGGGTTGGACTCATGCTGGTAATACTCCCTTCCGCCGTTGGAAACGGGAGACCTACCGAGGAGGTGTCAGTGACCCGTTTATCGTCAGTTGGCCTAAAGAAATCAAAGCTAAGGGGGAGATTCGCACTCAATACACGCATGCCATTGACATGGTGCCAACTGTTTTAGCTGCATTAGGTATTGATCCACCACAGACCATTAGAGGAGTTACTCAGTCCCCAATAGAAGGGGTCAGTTTTATTCACACATTTGATGATCCCACAGCATCTACTAAACGCCTCACACAATACTTTGAAATGCTTGGTCATCGTTCTCTCTATCATGATGGTTGGCGAGCGGTTTGTCCTTGGCCTGGTCCATCATTTTTGGAAGCAGACAAGGGTTTTGGGGCATTACTTACGAGTGATGATTTAACCAAGTTGGATGCTACAGGGTGGGAGCTGTACCATGTTGCTGAGGATTTCGCTGAAACAAATAATTTAGCTGCTCAAGAGCGTGAGCGCTTAATTGCCATGATTACTATGTGGTACATTGAGGCAGGAAAATATAACGTTCTGCCCATTGATAGTCGTGGGGTACAGCGAATTGCCGACGAACGCCCCCGTATAGCAGTTAATCGTAATCGCTATGTTCTTTACCCTGGAACACAAGCCATACCTGCAACTGCTGCGCCCAAGATCCTGAACAGGCCTTATACCATTACAGCCGAAGTGGATGTGCCACAAGGAGGAGCAGAAGGAGTTTTACTGAGTATGGGGGGTAATGATGGTGGGATATCTTTCTACTTGCAAAATGGCAAGCTCTGCTTTGTACACAACTACGTAATGACAAATCATTACTATGTCAAGTCAGAGCAAACAATACCAGTAGGTCACCATTTTTTGAGTATGGAATTTGAGCCAACTGGCAAGCCTGATATTGCTAAGGGTAAAGGAGCACCAGGTATTGTTAAGCTACTTCTCGATGGCAAAGAAATACAGCGCGGCCAGATACCGGTAACTTCTCCTTTTCGCTTAGGACAAGGTGCGGCTATGCTAGTGGGTTCAGATGCTGGATCACCTGTTACATCAGAATATCAACCTCCCTTCCGTTTTACTGGCACTATCAAACGTGTCATTGTCGATATCAGTGGTGAACACGTTGAAGACTATGAAGCTCAGATGCGATTTATGCTTGCTAAGCAGTAGTTTTATCAGGTCTTAAATATGCCCCTGACTTATCTTTAGTTTTTAGGATTTTCTTTAAATTCACCTTTTGATTACTTTTTTAACCTAGGAGAAACCTTAATAGCTATTAAAGAATATCGACCAGGAAAAGCTTTCTCTGGGCGTATAGGCAGAACCATTTCTGAATCAGATCCCGCTTGGCCGTCCCCTCTACGGGCAAAAAAAGGCTCGCCTAATGTTTTATTTTGGGTGATTGATGACGTGGGCTATGGTCAAATGTCACCCTTTGGGGGTTTGATCCAGATGCCCAATTTAGATCGCTTAAGTGATGGTGGTTTGCGTTACACAAACATGCACACTACTGCTCTTTGTTCGCCGACAAGGGCTTGTATACTCACAGGACGTAATCATCACTCTAACGGAATAGCCTGCATTGCTGAACGAGCAACAGGCTATCCTGGGTACGATGCGCGGATGCCCTTTGAAAATGGAATGCTCTCGGAAATTCTCCTGCAAAATGGCTATAATACTTTCTGTGTCGGCAAGTGGCATCTCAATCCTCTAGAGGAAGGAACCCCTGCTGGACCCTACCACCGCTGGCCACTAGGACGAGGCTTCGAGCGATTCTACGGTTTTTTGAGTGGTGAGACCAATCAATGGTATCCCGATCTGACCTACGACAATCACTCGGTCTCCCAACCTAAAACTCCAGAAGAAGGTTACCATCTGAGTGAAGATTTGTCAGATAAAGCGATCCAGTTTATTTTGGATTCTCATGTGAATGCGCCTGATAAGCCCTTTTTCCTTTACTATGCAACGGGAGCAGGGCATGCTCCTCACCATGTCGCTCAGGATTGGAGCGACAAATATAAAGGTCAGTTCGATATGGGTTGGGATAAATATCGAGAGATCGTTTTTGAAAAACAAAAAAAACTTGGTATTTTTCCTCAAGAAGCCGAGCTATCCCGCCACGATCCAGACGTACAAGAATGGGACAGCTTAAAGGATCAGGAGAAGAGGCTATATAGCCGCATGATGGAAGTGTTTGCAGGCTTTATGGAACATGCCGATCATCACTTCGGGCGGATTTTGCAGATCTTGGAAGAAATAGAGGAATTAGACAATACATTAATTATGGTCATTCCTGATAATGGGGCATCTTCAGAAGGTGGGCCTTCAGGAGCCTTTAATGAGATGGGCTGGTTCAACAACCGATTTGAATCAGTGGAAGAGATTCTGCCTCGCATCGACAAGTTAGGAGGAACGCAATCCTACAATCACTACCCTTGGGGCTGGGCTTGGGCGGGTAATACTCCCTTCCGGCGTTGGAAAAAGGAGGTTTATCGGGGAGGTTGTACAGATAATTTGATTGTCCATTGGCCTGCTGGAATTCAAGAAAAAGGAGAGCTACGTCATCAGTATGCTCATGCTATTGATATGGTTCCCACAGTATTACAATCGCTAGGGATAGAACCACCCGAGACTATTGGTGGCGTTAGCCAGTCGCCCATTGAAGGTGTCTCCTTTGCCCATACTTTTAACGACTCTGCAGCAGCTAGTAACCATATTACTCAATACTACGAGATGTTTGGAAACCGCGCTCTCTACCATGACGGCTGGCGAGCTAACTGTGGTTTTCCAGGTCCTAGCTACGTTGAAGGGGCACAAAAAGGTTATAAGCGAGATATGATAATTACTCCAGAAATGTTGGACGATCTCGATGCTATGGGGTGGGAGCTGTATCATGTTGCTAATGATCCTGCAGAATGTCACGACGAATCAGTTCAAAATCCAGCAAAATTAAGAGAATTGATTGCTCTTTGGTGGACAGAAGCGGGCAAATATAATGTATTACCTCTCGATGGCAGTATCACAGCAAGAGGCTTAGCAGAGCGGACTCAATTAACGGAGGATCGCTCTCAGTATATTTTCTATTGCGATCTCTCTGTAGTCCCTTTCGGTTCGGCTCCGCAAGTATGCAATCGGCCCCACTCTATTACAGCCGAAGTTACAATTTCCGACACTGGAGCTGAAGGTGTATTATTGGCCCAAGGTGGGGTAACTGGAGGGTATACTTTCTTTGTGCAAGGTGGGAAGCTTCACTATATTCATAATTATCTAGGTCTTCAAGAGTACACAGTTTCTTCTCAAACGTCCGTTCCTTCTGGAAGGGTTTCTCTACGCTACGAATTTGAACCAACCTCTAAGCCAGATCTGGCTAAAGGCAAAGGATCGCCAGGAAGGGGGCAGCTTTACATCAATAATAAACTGGTTGGTAGCGCCGAATTTAATACTACTGTTCCGATTATTTTTGGAGTAGAAGGACTCAGTTGTGGCTATGACTTTGGGGAAGCTGTTACTCATAACTACTCGGTACCATTCCGTTTTACTGGGACATTACATAAAGTAACGGTCGATCTTTCTGGGGAACTTATCAAGGATGAGGAAGCAGAAATCCGTAGATTTATGGCACAACAGTAGTCCATCCATTGGCTCAAAAGCTGTTTTTAGCGATATTTCTCGCTAATGAGATTTCAAGCAAAAAACAGAAGGGGCATATACCCCTTCTGTTTTTTTTCTATCTAGCTAGAAAGACTAAAGACTACTATTTGACAGAAACTTTACCACCAGCGGCTTCAAGTTTCTTCTTGATATCTTCAGCATCTTCTTTCTTGACGCCTTCTTTGACGGGCTTAGGAGTAGATTCTACGAGATCTTTAGCTTCTTTGAGTCCCAATCCAGTGATAGTACGCACCTCTTTGAGAACGGCAATCTTCTTATCTGCTGGAACTTCTTCGAGAATTACATCAAATTCAGTTTTCTCTTCTACAGGTTCAGCAGCAGCGGCAGGACCTGCAGCAGCTACTACAACTCCACCAACGGGAGCAGCAGCACTCACACCAAAAGCCTCTTCGATTTGTTTAACCAATTCAGAAGCTTCAAGTAAGGTGAGAGTTTTTAACTTTTCTAAGATTTCATCGGTTGCAGCTGACATTTTTTTCTCCTTAATATTAAGTTGATCAATCGAAATGGTAATGAACGCTTAAGCAGCGGACTGGTTATCTTTTTCAACGTAGGCGTTGAGACCGCGAGCAATTGAAGTAGGCACTTGGTTGATGCCAATGGCAACTTTGCCAGTGACAGCATTGATAGAGCCAGCAATTTGGGCCATGAGCTGTTCCTTAGAAGGCAGATTAGCTATAGCTTCTATCTGATCTTTGGTCAGAGAGCGGCCATCCATCACTCCACCGCGGAGTTCTGTTTTTTTGCTATCTTTTTGGAATGCTTTATAGGCTTTGATTGCTCCACCTATATCTTCTTTGACTACCAAAAGAGCTGAACTGCCCTTTAAGAACTCTTCTACAGGTTGCCAATCTTGGTTACCATCAATCGCTATACGAAAGAAGGTATTCTTGGCAACTTTACAATAGCTACCGGTTGGTATCAAACGACGACGCAAATCGGTAATTTCAGCCACAGATAAGCCTTGATAGTCGATGACAAAAGCTAATTGAGAGCCATTGAGCAGCTCTTTAATTTCTGCTACGACTTCGGCTTTACTTTCTTTGGTTCTTCCCATATTCACCTCCTTTTTTTTGAACCTGACACAGTAAAAGACCCGGTTGATGACGGAGTTGAATAGCGTTGGGCTAACAATCACTTCAACCTCGGCAGGGAATTAAGCTGTTAAGCACCTGCTGTCTTTGGTTTTTCCCGCAAAATGCGGAAACTTGTTTTATGCTTCTGATTTCAAGTCACGCAGAGCGTTGATGTCAACTTGAATAGAAGGTCCCATGGAAGATGAGACATAAATGCTACGCCAATAGCGTCCCTTTGCTCCCGATGGTCTATTGCGGTCAACCGTTTCTTGTAGTGCTTTGAGGTTGACTAATAAATCTTCTGCGCTAAAAGAGGTCTTGCCAAAAAGAACATGCACTATACCTGTTCTATCAGCTCTGAATTCCTGTTTTCCACCTTTGAATTCAGCAATCGCTCCGGCTACATCCATGGTGACGGTTCCTCCTTTGGGAGAAGGCATCAGCCCCCTGGGACCTAGAAGACGACCAAGTTTAGCAACCTTGGGCATCATGTCAGTAGTAGCAATCAAGATCTCAAAATCCAACATGCCACCTAGGATTTCTTCAATGAGCTCATCGGAACCTACTGTATCCGCGCCGGCTGCATTGGCTTCTTGTACTTTTTCTCCACGAGCTATTACTGCTACTCGAACAACTTTACCAGTTCCTTTGGGGAAGTTGACAGTGGTGCGCAATTGCTGGTCTGTATATTTAGGATCGATTCCTAGACGAATGTGGGCTTCGGCTGTCTCGTCAAATTTGGCAGTTGCTGTTTCTTTAAGCAAAGCTAAAGCTGCTAAAGGCTCATATTCTCTATCTTCTACTTTGGCCTGGGCTTCTCTCAGGCGTCGGGACAATTTTTTAGTCATGGTTTCTCCTTGGGTCAATAGCGAAGTTTGACTTCTCCCCAATATTTTTCTAATTACTACTGAATTTTGATACCCATGTTGCGGGCAGTTCCGGCTACAATTTTCATTGCTGCTTCAATGTCATTGGCATTGAGGTCTGGCATTTTGGTTTGAGCTATCTGTCTGAGCTGATCTTGGGTGATTGAACCAGCTGGTTTTTTGTTGGGCTCATTGGAGCCACGCTCAACTCCTGCTGCCTTGCGAATCAAAACAGAAGCAGGGGGTGTTTTAAGAACAAAAGTAAAACTTCTATCCTCATAAACTGAAATTTCAACTGGAATTACCATGCCTGGCTGATCTGCGGTTCTGGCATTGTAATCTTTACAGAAAGCCATGATGTTGACTCCATGCTGACCGAGAGCCGGACCAACTGGAGGTGCGGGATTGGCTTTGCCTGCATTCAAGGCAAGTTTAACTATTGCTACTATTTTTTTGGCCATTACTAGCTTTGTTTCTCTACTTGGTTAAATTCTAGTTCTACTGGGGTATCTCTACCGAATATCGAGAGCAAAGCTTTAAGCTTAGCGCGTTCAGGACTAATCTCTACAACCTCACCCTCAAAATCTTTGAACAATCCAGATAAGACCAGTATTCTATCTCCTACTGCCATATTAAATTTGACGACAGCTTCTTGTTCTTGGGTTTGTTTGAAAATTCGCTCTACTTCTTGGTTAGATAGCGGTTGTGGCTCGACATGACCGCGCCCTCTACCTATACTTTTTTTCTTCTCAAACCCGACAAAGTTGATGACGTTGGGAGTATTTTTAACTACTTGCCAGGCATCATCATCCATGATCATCTGTACCAAAACATAACCAGGGAATACTTTTTCCTCACTATGCTGGCGGGTACCATCTTTGCGTACCTTGACAGTTGGAGTCTTGGGAATTTGAATTTGGAAAATCCTATCTGCAACATCGAATGTGCGAACTCTCTGCTCCAGATTGACTTTCACCCTCATCTCACAACCGGAGCCCACCTGTACGGCGTACCAATTTGGTTTTTTTGGTCCTTCTTCCAGTTGGACCGACTGTTCATCTGAGAAAATCATCCGAATATCCTACTCGCACCCCAACTAAAGAAATTATCTACCAGATAGATAATTGTCGCTACTAAGGTAACCATAAGAATTACTGCTATAGATTCACTAATTAGCTGTTGCCGGCTTGGCCAGACAATCTTAGCAAACTCGTCTTTGGTATCTTTAAGCAGACTGGCCATCTGGTCGCCAGCTTGAACATTTTCCTCTTCTGGTTTTACTACTTCTTTTTTGTTCATGAGATTGTGTAAGTATCGAATATCTCTTGTTTCAACGCGCCCTGGAGGACTTGAACCCCCGACATCAGGTTTTGGAGACCTGCGTTCTACCAACTGAACTAAGAGCGCAGCATGGAGCTATTACTCTAGCTACAGTCTAAATTATAAGTTATAGATGTAGTTTTTTGCGCGCTACTTATTTTTGTTCAGTTGTCTAAATTGGGCGATCAAAACGTTGCTTGATCCGGGTAGCTTTTCCTATCCGATCACGGAGATAATAGAGTTTTGCCCTGCGAACCTTACCACGACGTATAATCTTGATATTGGCGACGATGGGAGAATTAAGCAAGATTACCCTTTCTACACCGACGTTTTGAAATACGCGGCGTACTGTAATACTTGAATTAATTCCTGCTCCTCGTTTAGCAATTACAACCCCTTCGTAGGGCTGAATACGCTCTTTGCCGCCTTCAATGATTTTTACGCCGACCTTGATTGTATCTCCGACATGAATTATCGGCAGATCACTTTTTAAGTATTCTTTTTCTATGGACTTGATTATACTTTCGGCGTTCATGACTTTTCCAAAAAACTCACGATCATTGATTGTATCTTGATTTTGAATCTTTTGGCAAGTGTTTTTACTATTTATCTTGAAAAATATGACTTTAAGTACAAATGTGTTGTTGGTTGAATTAGAGGAAGAATTATCTATTGAAATTAGGGATGACCTGAAAAAAATCGGCTATCAAGGTCTAACTAGTTGCAGAGTTCGTGATGCTCTAGAGCAGGTCAAGCAAAAAGCCCCCCGTATGATCATTTTAGATCGAAGCAGATCGGGCGAGTCCGGATTGGATTTTTGTAAACAAGTCAGGAGTATAGGTAATCGAGCCTTGATTTTGATGCTCTTATTGAAAGAAGCCCTAGAAGAGAGAATTACTTGTCTTGATTCAGGAGCTGATGACTATTTTTTGCTACCCTATCATGACAGAGACTTTCTGGCTTTAGTGCAATTTTACTTGCAGCCATCAGTTGTTCAACAGGAGCAAATTGTATATGCTAGTTTGACTTTGGATTTGAGCACTCATTGTCTTTTGATCAACGATAAAGAGATCTCACTTACCATGAAAGAATTCGAGCTATTAAAGTACTTTATGTTGCATCCAGGCGAAGTACTCACGCGCAATCAAATTCTGGAAAATGTCTGGGGCTTCGATTTTGTAGGTGAATCTAATGTAATTGAGGTTTATATCCGCTATCTAAGACTCAAATTAGAAGCCCAAGGCCAAAAAAGAATCATTCAAACAGTCAGGGGTATGGGCTATGTCCTGCGCGAGGGATAAAAATAATTGTTTATTTTTTTGATATACCTGATAAATTCAAAAAATTAACGCTATAATGTTCGAACGTCATAACGACTAAAAGTACTAAGCCGATATTTCGTTGGCTATGGTTCTAGATTTTGAGTGAGTAGTGAACCAAGTAAAATTCCACTTTTAGATTAATAAATTTTTCATAATATTGCCATTAGTCATTTTAAGATTGATAGCTCTTTTTTATTTTAGGAATGTGAAATAAATGCCTGATAGGTCCAATTATCGTAAGCTGCTGCAATTTCTCAAAGATGAGCTTGAGCTCTCATCGGATTCGCTGGTGATGGCTGAGCGCTCTGCCAAAGACAATAGAGGTCCTTTGCCAATGATTCTTTGGCAATATGGACTAGTTACGATAGAACAGCTAGATAAGATTTACGATTATCTCGAAAAAACATAGTTTTTAAAACCATGGTTGTAAGTTATTAATTACAATAGGACTAGAAGAGCGTTATCTTATTTTTTTTCATTACTGAATGAATCAACCTTCACTAACCCCAGCCCAAGCAGCTACCAACAAGTTAGTCCATGCCATATTAGAATCTGCCGATGATCGCAAAGCAGCAGATCCAATAGCTTTAGATGTGGCTGATATATCTTATTTAGCCGACTATTTCATAATACTGACTGGCTTTTCCAGAACTCAAGTTAGGGCTATCTGTGACTCCATTGAGCAAAAAGTAGAAAGTGAATTTGGTAGAAGTCCCATTCGTCTTGAAGGCAAACAAGATTCATCTTGGATTTTGATAGACTATGGCTCGGTAATAGTTCATATATTCTTGCCAACTGAGAGAGAATTTTATAACTTAGAAGCATTTTGGGGGCATGCTACCAAGCTCCCACTTGCCCTTTAATCACTACTTATGGCCAGAGATCCCCTACAGATAGATTTTAGCTGTCCTGTTCCATCCCAGCAGCAGCCTTGTAACGAGTACAAAGATCTCCAGGAATCCTTTTTTTTCTGCTGGGGACAACTCCCTTTAGACAAGTATGTAAAAAAACTTCTCTGGCTAGGTTTTTGGAGCTCTCTTTTACTTGGACCAATTGTAGCAGCGGCATTTTCCCCTGTTAGAAATTTTGACCAGTTTTTACTTGCAGAAATTATTGGAGTGTCTCTATCTCTAGGATTAGCTATTTTGAAGCTTTACCTGGGCTGGTTGTACATTCGCCAGAGACTCACAGCCAAGAAGGTTTTCTATGAGGAATCAGGATGGTATGATGGGCAAGTTTGGCTCAAACCTGAAGCAATTGCCAGCAGGGATCTTTTAATTGTTAACTACGAAATTGAACCAATTATGCAGCGGCTCAAAACAACAGCAGGAATTTTGTTAGTGGTTGTCATTACATCCTCGTTTGTCTGGTCTGCTCTTATAAACATGCCCTCAAAACCTTAAAATACAATGACCAGAAATAAAAGAGCAAATATACCTGCGCTACAAGTCCATCTCCTACGAGAAGGACTGGTTGAGTCAGTTCACCAAGTTGAAGTGGTTATTACAGATGAAAGAGGAAGGGTGTTGTTTTTAGCTGGCCAAGCAGAAACCACCTCATTTATTCGCTCTGCCCTCAAGCCATTTCAAGCATCAGCCAGTATCTCTAGTGGACTTTTAGAGCGCTATGGCTTAAGTGATAAAGATTTAGCAATTATTTGTAGCTCCCATCAAGGCACCCTTGAGCAGTCTAGACAAGTATTTAATATTCTCTGGCATTGTGATATTGACCCAGCTGCTCTGCAATGTCCCATGCCTGATAATAAGCAGAGCCGACTACAGCATAATTGTTCGGGTAAACATGCCGCCATGTTGGCTTTATCTCAGCAGCGCAACTGGCCACTGCACAACTATTTGGAACCACATCATCCAGTACAACAATTGATTCTAGGTAAAATAGCAGAACTTTTGGCAATGCCGGCAGGAGAATTTATTGGCGCACATGATGACTGTGGGGCACCAACTTACCTTTTGCAGATTAGGCAGATGGCCCAGTTATACGCGCAGCTTTCAGCCGGTAAAAATCTGGATCTAGAAAGAATCGTACGAGCTATGACCTACTATCCAGATATGATAGCAGGAGAAGGTCGATTTGATACTGAATTAATACGACTTTCCCATGGTGAACTAATCTCCAAAGGAGGGGCTGAAGGAATTCAATGTATTGGCAAAATTGGTCAAGGTATGGGCTGTGCTATTAAAGTGTTAGATGGCTCCACAAGGGCTAAACATGCTGTTGCTATTGAGGTGCTTAAGCAAATGGCCTGGATTAGTCCGAGTATTGCTGAGAATCTCTCTGAGAAATTCATGAATCTAGATCAATACAAACGCATGGAAGTTATTGGAGAAGTAGTCATGCCCTAAAAAAGTTTGTTTATTTCCTCAAATACATGTTAGACTTGTAAAAGTGTCGCGGGATAGAGCAGCCTGGTAGCTCGTCGGGCTCATAACCCGAAGGTCAGAGGTTCAAATCCTCTTCCCGCCATTTTTTTACTTATCTTTTAAACTATATAGAGATATCATCTGATCCGAGATTTGTCGAGTTATTGACTTAGGTAAAAGATCTAAAATTCCTTCCAAAAGAAATCTAAATCCTAAAACAAAATCCCAATTCTCAAAATCTCTTGCGCCGTATATTAGCGCGCCTCTGCGGTAGTCCACTAAATTAAAACCTATTGCACTTAGTGTTTTATCCCATTGATTTGCTTTGCGACAGGAAATATGATCGTAAAGACATAGCTCTTTTTGCTCTATTGTAACTTTAATGGGATTATTGATTCTATTTTCCACTACAAACTTTACTTTCTCTTTTGCACTAGATACCCAGAAGGCTTTTTGCAAAAAATTAGGCTCGTTAGGGGTTGTTAAAATCAAATACCCTCCTATTTTTAATACCCTGCGAAATTCATTGAGTAAGTTTTCTGGAGTTATTAGATGTTCAACTACCTCTGAGCAATAGATTACATCCACTGAATCATTCTCTAAAGATAATTTTTGAGTTAGATCAACTAGGGCAAAGTCAATATTAGATTTGCCAAAATATTCTTTTTTAGTTTTAGCAATTTCATAAGATAAAGGAAATCCATCTAGTCCTAAAAATCTATAATTATTTATTTGCAATTTTTCAAATAAATCTCTAAGCAAGAAGATATCCAATCCCTCTCCACATCCGACATCTACAAATAAATATTCTTGTTGGTTATTGTCTGGCTTGCTAAAAAGAGCAATATTTTTTTTAATTAAATTGGCAACCTGCTTACGTTTACGGTACCAAAAATATCGCTCTGAAGGATTATCAATCTGAAAGCTTAGCTCTCTATCAAAATTTTTACCTAATATTTCAAGAATATATTTTTGTAATTCGTTTTGGCTCATAATGATTTGATTTTGAACTAAAGTCTTTCTCTAAGTTGTTTAATTTTATCTCTATATTGGGCCGCTTTTTCAAATTCTAGCTCCTTGGCAGAGCGTTTCATCTGCTCTTCAAGAAGTTGAATTATTTCAGGTAAACTATCAAGTGGAATTTCCTGCACTTGTATATTTACTTCCTCTAGTTGTTGCTGTTGGGTGTTTAGTTTCCTAGTATCTTCTAGAAACTCCAAAATAGAATTGTCTAATTTACTGACAATAGGCTTAGGAACAATCTTGTGCAATTTGTTATGAGCAATTTGAACGTTCCTTCTGCGTTCGGTTTCTTCAATGGCTATTTTCATGCTCTCAGTTAAATTGTCGGCATAAAGGATCGCCTGGCCGCTGATATGACGGGCTGCACGTCCTATTGTTTGAATCAAAGAACGCTCTGAGCGCAAGAAACCTTCTTTATCGGCATCTAGTATAACTACTAAAGAGACCTCTGGTAGATCAAGTCCTTCTCTTAAAAGATTAACCCCAACCAAGACATCAAATTCACCTTTTCTTAAACCTTGGATGATTTCTATTCTCTCAATTGCACCAATAGTTGAGTGCAGGTATTGTACGGCAATAGATCTTTCCTGTAAATATTGGGTTAAATCTTCTGCCATTTTTTTGGTCAATGTTGTAATTAGCACTCTTTCTTTAAGCTTGATTCTGCGCTTTATTTCTGCTAGTAAATCATCGATTTGCCCTTCGATTGGCCTTACAAATATTTCTGGTTCTACTACTCCTGTTGGTCTGATAATTTGCTGAACAATTTTTTCACCTGATTGTTCTATTTCCCAATCTCCAGGGGTTGCCGAAACAAAAATACATTGGTTGACTTTTTGCCAAAATTCATCAGACTTGAGTGGGCGATTGTCAGCGGCGCTAGGCAATCTAAAACCATGATCTATGAGTGTTTTTTTGCGCGATTGATCCCCGTTGTACATTGCCCGCAGTTGGGGTACTGTCACATGTGATTCATCTATTACCAGTAACCAATCTTGTGGAAAATAATCTATCAAGGTATCTGGAGGAGAACCGGCAATTCTTCTGGCTAGGTGACGAGAGTAATTTTCTACTCCATTGCAATAGCCAACTTGGGCTAACATTTCAATATCGTAGCGGGTACGCTGAGAAAGTCTCTGGGCTTCTAAGAGACGGCCTTGTTTTTCTAGCAACTCCACTTGTTCATTGAGCTCTTTAGTAATATCTTCAATGGCAGATTCTATCTGGTCAGTCGGGGTGACAAAGTGTCTGGCAGGGTAGATAGTTACGCTCTCTGCTTGGCTGAGGATCACTCCTGTAACTGGATCTAGATATTTGATAGCTTCTAGCTCATCTCCAAAAAACTCTATGCGGATTACTATATCCTTATGGGCTGGGACGATTTCAAGGATATCTCCTTTGATTCTGAAACATCCTCTTTTAAGCTCAATATCATTTCTAGTATATTGAATTGCTACTATTTTTTTTAAAAGATCACTTTGTTCATATTCAACACCTAGCTTGAGTGTTATGGCAGCCTTGAGATACTCTACCGGCATCCCCAAACCATATATACAACTAATAGAAGCGACAACAATTACATCTCTTCTTTCAAGTAAAGAGCGAGTGGCAGAATGTCGTAACATATCTATTTCATCATTGATTGATGCTGTTTTTTCGATATAAGTATCACTAGAGGGTATATAGGCTTCAGGTTGATAGTAGTCATAATAACTAATAAAATATTCGACTGCATTTTCAGGAAAAAATTGGCGTAGCTCACTACATAATTGAGCAGCTAATGTCTTATTGTGCGCCAAAACCAAAGCGGGTCTGCCTAGTTTTTCAATTACACAGGCAATGGAGAAAGTTTTACCAGTACCTGTTGCTCCCAGTAAGGTCTGGAACCTTTGCTTGGTTTGAATATTCTCAAACATTTGAGTAATAGCTAATGGTTGATCACCTGTAGGACTAAAGGGAGCTAGTAACTTAAAATCAGACATATATATTATTTCTTTTAAGCATTAAAAATACTGAATTTGCCTATATTATCTCTTACTAAGTTGATTTAGAATATGTGACCAATATGTTATAGGATATATGATGTATAGAATAAAATAATATAGACAATCAAAATTTAGTTGAATGAGAGAGAATACCAAAAAAGAGGGAAATACATTATTATTAGTCGATGATGATCCCAATTTAATCCTCTTAGTAACAGATTACCTCAGATTTCAAGGATATGAGGTTTTAACAGCAGAAAATGGACTACAGGCATTAGAAATAATAAATACAACTACTCCGGAGCTAATTATCTGTGACATCATGATGCCAGAAATGGATGGCTATAGTTTAGTTCAAAAGTTGCGCAGTGATCCCGATAAACAATGGATCCCGGTTATATTCCTTTCGGCAAAAGGTCAGAGTAATGATCGAATTAAGGGATTGGAGACTGGGGCTGATGTATATATGGTTAAACCTTTTGAACCAGAGGAATTGGTTGCCCAAGTTAAATCTTCTCTCAGGCAAACTGATCGCTTGCTCAAGCATTCTTCAAAAACTGGTAATTTAGAAGGCTCCTTTTCTCAAGTACCAGAAAATATTGAACTTACTCAAACAGAAATCAAGGTAATACAATTGGTTGCCCAAGGTCTGCCCAATAAAGAGATTGCCGAAAGGCTCCATGTGAGTCAGCGCACTATAGAAAGTCATGTTTCTAATATGCTCAGCAAAACAAATCTCAATAATCGTACTGAATTGTCTCGCTGGGCTGTAGTCAAAAATTTGGCATAATAAATTTTCTATGCTATTATTATTAAAATTGCTGGTGTAGCTCAGTGGTAGAGCTGCTGATTTGTAATCAGCCGGTCGCAAGTTCAAATCTTGTCACCAGCTTTCAAGAATATCAATCTTTCTAAGGCTCTATAAGGGTTTGAGCTTAAGGGCTTTTGACTGGATACTATTGTATCTATGTCCTTTTTAGTTCGTTTTGGGTTTAACAGTAACGATAGACTCCAGCTTGTTTTCACCTTTGCCAATTTGATTCTAACTAATACTGATAAATATAAAGTAACTACTGCTTTATCTCAATTCGAAGAGATTTTGCCAGATATTAACTAAGGTGATGAAGGACAGATAGAATCGTTTTCATTTGACAAATAAAACCATATAAATGATCAAGATCATTTCTTCGCAATTTGCTAAGATTCTAGTATTGGTGAAAAACCCAAGCAACACAAGAGAAAACAGATGACGGCTATAAACCTTATCTGGAGACAAAGTTGCCCATGCACATCATCAGTAAAACTCGGCTAAAAGAATTCTGGACAACGCATCTAAAAGCAGAATCTGGATTAATAAGCTGGTATAAAGTCACTCAAAACTGTTATTGGGAAAACTTTAGTGATGTACGTAAAACATACCCGTCTGCTGATTTAGTAAAAAAACTGACTGTTTTCAACATTTGTGGAAACAATTATAAACTTATTACGAAAATACAATTTTCCTACAAAAAAGTCTTTATTAGAGCCGTTTTGACTCATTCGGAGTATGACGAAGGCAACTGGAAGAAGGACCCTTGGTATTTAAACTAAGGATAATCATACACTTGAAGATAAAAGTAGATTTCATATGAACTCAAGTCCGAAGCTGTTTTCTTTTGTGAAAAATATTGTTTTTATCTATTAAAGTTCCAAATAACTATAAATATGTGATTGCCATGCAAAAGTATATGCAGCTTCTTGAAAAATTTCCACCTCGTCCTATTAGAGCCCAGGAGGATTTTGAAGCAACTCAAAAGGTTATAGATGAACTTCTTGACAAAAATGAACTGACCCAAGAAGAAAAAGAGTATTTAGATGTTCTAGGAACACTTGTCGAACAATATGAAAACAATTTAGATATTATTCCAGATATCTATGGAGTAGATCTGTTGAAAGTGTTGCTAGACGAAAGAGAATTAAAACAAAAAGACCTTGTTCCTATTTTCAAAACTGAATCAATTGTGTCTGATATCCTCAACAAAAAACGTCAACTCACAACACGTCATATTAAGGAATTAGCGGATTTCTTTAATTTCTCTCCTGCTGCTTTTTTCAGCCGCACATTAGAACAATGTGAAACAGGCTCTCTATGACAACACCAGCAGTTGTTCGTAAAACATTAGTTGAAGCACTCAGCTTGGACTAGTAGGTCTTAATTTAGAGCATGTTCTACAAAAATACCTAACAACAACAGTGAAGAAGAGAGATTTATAGACAATGCCTCTAAGCGTGAGGCTAAATCCGCAAAGAAACTACCGACTATGATCCGAGTTGATCCAGAACTATTACAACGAATAGACAAAGAGGCTATTAGGTATCACTCATAGTGCTTTTATTTTCTTTGTGGCTTTTCGGTCTGCTTTATATTCAACTATGATCAAAATAAAGTTCTAAATCTGTTTGACCTACAAGAGAAAATGTATCCGCAACTTTCGAGCTTGAACAAAAATCCTCAAAACACTACATCTTGCGTTGTGAGCCTCGAACTCTTGCAGGCTAAAGCTTTGGTGCCTCTTTGGAAAATGCAAAACCTCATTTCGGCGATTCAATTTCCTATCCCTCGAAAATGTGGTCTGGAATATGTTCTCCTAAAGGGTTTAATATAGGAGGAGTCTACCGGTGACTTATGACCGGAATTGTTGGAAACAAATAGGTCTAAATTGACTTAGAAGACGTGTTTACAGTCTACCGGTGACTTATGACCGGAATTGTTGGAAACTAGAATTAAGAAAATACAAAAGGAGCAATCATGTTGTCTACCGGTGACTTATGACCGGAATTGTTGGAAACTTATGATAATTACAATACCAATAATGATCATAGAGATAGTCTACCGGTGACTTATGACCGGAATTGTTGGAAACGCATTATAGGTTTAGACTGCACTAAAGAAGATGAAACCGTCTACCGGTGACTTATGACCGGAATTGTTGGAAACTCCCGCTGTAAAAATGTAGTCCTCACAGGAGGCTACTATGTCTACCGGTGACTTATGACCGGAATTGTTGGAAACAATAAACAATCCCTGGAACAGGATTGTTCCAGAAAACGTCTACCGGTGACTTATGACCGGAATTGTTGGAAACTGATATCTTTATCGTTACTAACGACAAAGTATAATATACGTCTACCGGTGACTTATGACCGGAATTGTTGGAAACGTCTTCGGAAATTCATCGTTTTTTTCTTGGTCTGTACTTTTGTGTCTACCGGTGACTTATGACCGGAATTGTTGGAAACCTAGCCACCCTAGAAGGGTGACTTCAAATGAAGTCTACCGGTGACTTATGACCGGAATTGTTGGAAACCCTTAAAAGTTTTTTCTCTTCTTTGTTAAGGTTTTTGTCTACCGGTGACTTATGACCGGAATTGTTGGAAACTAATATTAACCTAACACCTGGTTTATTAGTATGCTTCTGTCTACCGGTGACTTATGACCGGAATTGTTGGAAACTTATTTATATAAATCCTAGTAAACATACTTCTCCTATGTCTACCGGTGACTTATGACCGGAATTGTTGGAAACGAAACGAAAGGATTTAAGATAGACATTATACTTTAAGACGTCTACCGGTGACTTATGACCGGAATTGTTGGAAACAAGCCTGCTGCTCCTCCCAACGAGTGATGGTCTCGTGTCTACCGGTGACTTATGACCGGAATTGTTGGAAACGCTTTGGGCTTGGTCCTACATAAGCGCGGCAAAATACTGGTCTACCGGTGACTTATGACCGGAATTGTTGGAAACTGGTAATTGAGAACTTTGCCTTGATTTATATCAGTTGTCTACCGGTGACTTATGACCGGAATTGTTGGAAACTATATAAAGATTTTAATCTTATATATTCAGATTGGGATGTCTACCGGTGACTTATGACCGGAATTGTTGGAAACTTTTAGCAAAATTGACAGTTGAAGAACTTCCAGAATTGTCTACCGGTGACTTATGACCGGAATTGTTGGAAACCTTTTAAAGTGTATAATATTAATACTGGCAAATGCATGTCTACCGGTGACTTATGACCGGAATTGTTGGAAACGATTCTAGTTGAATCTTTAGTGCAGATTGTTCAGTCTTTACCGCAAGAAGAACGTCAAATATTTGAAGAAAAATTGTTTTTCGAAACTCATCAAGTCACAACACAAGACATTATGAATCTAACTAATAAAAGTCAATCTTTTGATTTTTTATATGATGAACCTGATATCTATACTCTAGAAGATGGAAAAGCTATTTAATGAATCTACAAAAAGGTGATATTGTCTTAGTTCCTTTCCCTTTTGCCAATTTGAGCGCAGTAAATAGCTAAAGTTCACGGAACCAACCAGCAAAGCATATATTAAAAAGGCACCTTAAGGATAGAGTGTATGTTTCCTAAATTTGCCTTGTCCTTATTAGAGATAAATATTGAGAGCCACGGCTAAAAACAAACCAGAGAAACTGCAGCAGCAAAAACCAGACTGATGTTTTTTTGGGTAAACCGAAAGTTTTCATATCTTAGAACAAATATTAAATGTCCGGCTAACACTAAAAGGGAAAATAGATAAGTATAGAGCCCAACAACAGTAGCTAAAATATATATAAGCCAGTTAAACACAGATGAAATGCGCAGAAAATTTTGTAAAGCTATATGAGACAAAATTATAATTAATGCCCATAAGCTGTAATTTGCGTCCTCATTCGCTCAAACCCACTACTATCAGGTGATTAAATGTTTCGACAGCCATTTATAATAGTTATTCCCTTAGTATGACAGAAGAGGGATAACTCACCTAAAATTAGTCTAACTCTAATCATTTAGTCTAAATATCTAGATCATTTGAATCAAGACTGAATATTGTACTTTGTATAGGGTTAGAACAGACTTAACTTGTCCATGTCTAATAAGAAGAAACAAGAAAATCAGAACAACAAGACAGAATCTAAGCAATGGCCAAGTGATAAATTTTTAGAAAGATCAGCTATAGGAAGTGTTGCACTGGGTGCAATCGCTCTGAGTTGCTTAATTTGGCAAATAATATTTCTACCTCCATCAGAACAATCAAAACAGCAAATACAGGGAACTACTACAGTTGTTCAAACTTTTGGTACCTTTGCTGCTGGTATCATATTGTTTTTAAATTTTAGAGTATCCAATAGGAATGCTGAAACAGCCAATAAAAATACTGAGATTGCAAACAAAAATGCTGTAATTGCTGAATCTAAATTAGTTACTGAGCGTTTTAGCAAAGCAACAGAACAATTAGGTGATGACAACAAAATAATGGTTCGTTTGGGAGCAATCTACTCTTTAGATAGAATTGCCAAAGATTCTTCTTATGATCGTCTGTTTGTTTTACAGTTATTGGCTGCTTTTGTTCGAGAACATTCTAAAAAGCGTGGAGTAGATGAAACAATAAGTTTTGATATCCAAGAAGCTTTGACTGTTATTGGTACGCATAATAAAGACGAGGATAATAAATTGAATCAAAGATTGGATCTTGCTGAAACAAACCTACAACGAGTTAGACTTTTTAAAACTGACCTTAGTGGAGCCGACCTTAGTGGAGCCGACCTTAGTGAAGCCGACCTTAACGAAGCCAAGCTCTCTGGTGCCTACCTCTCTGGTGCCTACCTCTCTGGTGCCTACCTCAATGAAGCCGACCTCTCTGGTGCCGACCTGTCTGGTGCCGACCTCTCTGGTGCCTACCTCAATGAAGCCGACCTGTCTGGTGCCGACCTCTCTGGTGCCTACCTCAATGAAGCCGACCTTAACGAAGCCAAGCTCTCTGGTGCCTACCTCAATGAAGCCGACCTCTCTGGTGCAGACCTCTCTGGAGCTATCCTATACGAAGCTAAAAACCTAACTAATTCCCAAATAAAATTAGCTCTTAATTGGGATCAGGCTATGTACACAGAAGTTGAGTTGAATGACGAATCTGAGAAATGGGAACTTTTAGATCCTGAAGCTAACGAGTTTGAAATCGAGAAAATCAAACAAGAAGATACATCTTCAAATCCTACCAGATTGGACAACTCAAGAAATACAGCCACCTGAAAATTAATCCCTCTTCTGTCATACTAAGGGAATGACTATTATAAATGGCTGTCGAAACATTTAATCAGCTGGTAGTAATGGGTTTGAGCGAATGAGGACGCAAATTACAGCCGAGAGTGATAGAAGAGGGATTATTTAGAAGTATTCTCTAGTAGAGATTATAATGGTTTGATCAAAAAAGGATAGCTTAACAGATAATGCTGATTATCTATCTAGTTTTTCCACACACTACCTAATTTTTTGCTCTCTGCCAAAAAAATTATTTTCCTAAGCAAATCCCTTCCCACTTTGGATAACTTTCCAGATATTCAAGCTGCCATCTTGGCCACCTGTGACTATTGCCTTAGAATTATTCAACCAGACAAGACAAGACAATCCAGCATCTGCTTGAACCTGTCCTATTAATCTGCCCTTAAACCAAAGAGCGAGTATACCACTTTCACTGACTGAAGCAAGGATTTCACTATTGGGAGCAAAAGCTAGAGCCTCAATATTGTCTTGCTCTTTAGCTTCAAGCATTGTAGCAAGCCAGCCTTCTCCTGCTTTTTTGGAACGTTTCCAAGTCACAATTTGATTGATAGTGGCCATTGCCAGGATAGGTTCACGGCTAGCTGAAAAAGTTATTTGTCTGACTTTGCCTAGAAAACCATGCAGTAGCCAGGGTTCTGTATTACCCCATTCAAATAGCGAAACACTCTTATCTAGCCGGTTAACTGCAAGATATCTACCATCATTTGAACAAGCCAAGCCCACTGGGACCGCTTCAATATAGAGGGTAATTGGCTCATCGTCCCAATTATCACTATCGTAAATTTTAATAATCTTATCTGCTAGCAAGCTCAATTCTTTAAATAAAGGAGGACGCCAAGCCATTGCTAAAATATTGGAATCTTTATGCTCTAAAGTAGTGATGATTTTTTTGCTAGGAAACTCTCTAACTTGAGTATAGCCCTGCCAACTAAAAGCCAAAAGATTACCATTCCACTGAAGATGCTCTAGCCAATTATTTTTTAAGTCTATAGTTTCAATGAGCTCCGGAGCGATAGTAGCTTTTATCTGCCAAATATAGATTTTGCCAGATTGCCCAGCGGCAGCTAGAAAATTACCATCGCTGGAAAACTCTAAAACATCAATTGATTGCTCACAATCTTCCAAGAGTAATTGAGAATCCACAAGTACCTCTCCACCAGCTGAGGCTGCAGCAACTTGGCCATTTACTGAGATGGCAAGCTTGGTGATATATTCAGCCAATTGCTGGGTTGATTGGAGTTTTAAACTGCAGTCAGTGATTATTCTAGACATTGAAGAAAACCCTTGTTCAATTGCTCAGCGTTGAGATTGCGGCCAATGAAAACCAGTTGATTTTTACGAACTTCTCCTTCTTGCCAAGGCCGCTGAGGCAACCCTTCAAAGATCATATGAACGCCCTGAAAAACATAGCGCATCTCATCTCTGGCAATATTCAAAATACCTTTGAGTCGAAAGATATCATTGCCCTGTTTTTGCAACAGCTCACCTAGCCACTGGTCAAATTTCACTTCATTGACCTCTCCTTCTACTTCAATGGCAACTGAAAAGACGCTCTCATCATGTCTATGATCATGATCATGATGATGATGATCATGGAAAAAATGAGGATCTAATTGTAAAATTTTCTCTAAATCAAAAGAACCAACATCCAAAATAGCATCAATCTCAATATTGGCATTTTGGGTGCGATAGATTTTAGAGAGCACATTGAGATTTTGAATCTTATTTTCAAGCTGATCTAGCTCTTTAGGATCTACTAGATCTGTTTTATTGAGCAAGATCACATCAGCAAAGGCGATTTGCTCTTGCACCTCATTAGTAGACCAATGCTGCTCAACGTGCTTAGCATCTACAACCGTGACAACAGCATCAACTTGCACATTCTCTTTGAGATCCTCATCAAAGAAAAAACTTTGAATCACTGGCGCTGGGTCAGCCAGTCCCGTAGTTTCAATCACCAGATGATCAAATTGACGTTTTCTTTTGAGTAAATTGCCAACAATTTTAATTAGATCACCTCTGACAGTGCAGCAAAGACAACCATTATTCATCTCAAAAATTTCTTCTTGAGAGCCAATCACCAATTGGTTATCAATACCAATTTCACCAAATTCATTGACAATGACAGCGACCTTTTTCCCATGCTCATGAGTGAGGATGCGGTTTAATAGAGTAGTTTTACCTGCCCCCAAATAACCAGTCAAGACGGTAACGGGAATGGGTTGTTTTTCTTTTATAGTCATATGATCTTATGTATTTTTTTAGGGAGAATTGATATCCTCAAGGCGGGAATTTTTGAAACGATTGAGCCAGGAAATTAGATAAGTGCGATTGGTTTTTTGCTCTTGTGGATCTTGGGTACTTAGAGGAAAAGGAGCCAGTCCCTTAATCGCTGCAGTTGTTACACAGAACATCGATTTTTGAAAACTTTGACATATTTGAACTAGAATATCTTCTTGCTGCCTAAAGCTATCATGATAGAACTTATTGAGATATGGTGGTAAAAAGTGGCGCATATCCTGCATCAGTTGAGTAGGCGGTATGCCCGGGCCACCAATCGGGAGAGGATCTGCATATAGTGCGCCATAGGTGAAAGAGCCTTGGTCATAGGGTATCTGATAGGCTTGGGCATTGTAGGAAACCGTACCAGGAAAAGGCCCACCTCGAAAGAATACAGCCTCGACATAGGGAACGGCAAGATCCTTGATGAAAATCAACCCAGCAGAAGCCGGTATCACCTCAAAAGTAACCCCAGAAAGCTCTACCTCATAAGAAAAAGGTCTGTTCGCATTTTCAACTAAGCCATCTTGAATATGTTGAACTACGGAATTGATAGAAGTTATCTCGCCGCGATCATAGCGATCACTAAGGCTAATAAAAATATCAGACATAACCCGCCAAAAATCACCAAGGCCTCTGTAATAGGCCATCAATCTCAATTGTTCAGGCAAAAACTCAGGAAAAACCCGATCAACAAGCAGCATCAAAGGATTGCTTTTGAACTTTTTAGCAATGATTTGCCTAGCAACTTGGCGAAAATCTTGACTATCAAGATATTCATCCAAGCCTCCACCGCCATGCCAAAACATTGTTTTCATACAATATTCAGCATATTCATAATTGATCCGATCATGACACCAATGCTTCCAGAGCTTCGCCGGCGAGACCTTACCATTGAAGTATTTAAAAAAAGGAAAAATATTCAAAAATTCTCTTTTAGCTATCGAGTTGAGGTTGTTGGAATAGGCATCCAAGACAACACCATAGCTTTTGAGTATGCCGACAACTTCTATTAAATTAATAGTTGAATCTTTTAAAAGGGCATCTCCTTGTTCTAGACGTTCTATGTATTCGGCTAGGGGATGGAG
>Ga0194055_10000069_pt1 | contig 68218 bp, 44 predicted proteins | sample SepL449m_MetaG_FD_155482 | JGI IMG/M metagenome (GOLD analysis project Ga0194055, IMG submission 155482) | Anoxic zone freshwater microbial communities from boreal shield lake in IISD Experimental Lakes Area, Ontario, Canada - Sep2016-L442-9m | ecosystem: Environmental > Aquatic > Freshwater >... | reverse complement strand
TCGGTGCTATCGCCCTGGTGATCGCATTTGGGATGATACGACTGAAGACGAATCCGGCCGATGGTTCAAAAACAGTTGTTGAGAACATGGCAAAGGGATCGATTGCGAAGTTTGAAGCATGGAAGGACATGCCCGGAGCGGCTTTTTACTCCAAGCCCAAAGAAGGAGAACCCGTTTTCCAAGGAAAGGCATTGGGCATTACGTTTGCCGTTCTCATTGGCTTGTTGTTGCCGCTGGCTCTCGTCAAAAGGATTGCGATCGCCCCGTTTTTAGCCGGCACCATTTCCCTCTTTTTGCTGGCGATGGTGGCCTTCCTCATGGCCTCTCAGGAAGTCGTCAAGCAATACAATTTCGAATACGTTCTTTGGGCCTTGCTTCTGGGACTCGTCATCAGCAATACCGCGGGTGTGCCAACTTTTCTCCGTCCGATGCTGATTGGAGATAGCTTGATAAAACTGGGTCTCATTTTATTTGGGGCCGAGGTTCTCTTCGGCAAGCTAGTAGCGCTAGGAGTGCCCGGTATCCTAACTTCTTGGGTGGTTACTCCCATTGTGCTGATTACGACGTTTTGGTTTGGACAACGCATTCTCAAGATGGAATCGCCCAGTTTGAACATGGTCATCTCTGCCGACATGTCCGTTTGCGGGGTCTCTGCAGCGATCGCGACAGGGGCCGCATGCCGCGCGAAACGAGAAGAGGTGTCGTATGCCATCGGTGTGTCTCTCCTGTTCACGGCGGTGATGATGGTCGTACAACCGTATGTCGTGTTGTGGTCTGGGATGGATCGCACGGTCGGCGCCGCGTGGATGGGGGGCACGATTGATTCCACGGGCGCTGTTGCCGCGGCCGGTGCCATCCTAGGAAAAGATGCGGCTGTGGTCGCGAATACCGTGAAGATGATTCAGAACGTGCTCATCGGTGTAATCGCTTTCGGTGTGGCCGCCTATTGGTCTGCTCGGTACTCGCATGACGGAGACAACGAGTCGATCGGACTGTCTGAGATTTGGAAGCGGTTTCCCAAATTTGTGCTTGGATTTATCGCGGCTTCCTTAGCTTTTTCGTTCTTGCCAGGACTCTTGGGACTGGATCCTGCCATCTCGGAAACGGTTTCCAAAGAGACCACTTCCCAAATCCGAATTTGGCTCTTTTGCATGGCGTTCGTTGCATTCGGCCTAGAAATGAACCTGCGCGAGCTTTGGAAGACAATTTCCGGCGGCAAGCCGCTGCTGCTGTATGTTCTGGGTCAAGCGTGGAGCTTGATCTTGTCCCTGGCGATGGCATACCTCATGTTCGGGATTCTCTATGCAGACAAAGTCAAAGCCATCCTTGGAAAGTAAGCCAAAGCCAATCCTCACACCCGAAGTAAAGCCGGAGTCATCACGGTTGGTTCGTGCCATCCATTCGCTGATCGCGATTGCAGTGGTTGTTATCCTCTGGCTGGTCTTCCTGCCCTGGTTAGCAGACAGGCCTGTTGTGAGAAAGCATGTCGATTTTCTCAATGACAGGCGAATCAACGCATCCGCTATGTTTTATACCGAACTAGAGCCGTAGTAGGGATAGTCGGTACGAACAAGTGCCCAGAACAACAGCCCAGACTGTACGCAGGTTCAGCTCACTATGGAACGCCAGATGGGGGCGTCGCAAAGTAACGGCGAGCGGCGGGATGGTACGGTAATCCTTGCCAGCCAGCGGCCAACTCCCTTGGGATCATGTCATCGGTCAAAGCAGGGCCGTCGTAAATCGCGGACAGGCACTCTTCAATCAGTCTCGAAGGCGCATCGCGTCTGGCGACTAAGAAGGCTGCGGTCGCCAAAGTCGGTGTCGCCTGTGCCACAGCTCCGCGATAGGCCCCTTCTTTGAATTCGTAAACGCGAAACATTGGATCGCTCAAGGCGAGTTTTGCGGCGTTTTCGATTGGCAAAATTCGATAGGTTCCAGCGCTTAGCAAATCGGATAAGCCCAATTGATCCGATTTTATGACGGCCATTAGCACATGGCCCTGATTTCTCATTTCCGGCTGCGTCCAATCCCCGTCGATGGTTTCGAATTTTCGATCTTTAAGCAGCCTTTGTGCGGCCTGGCGCGTTCCAGAGTCTTTGCTTCCCATGACGATCGCATGTCCGTCCAAGTCTTCCAATCGATGAATGTTTGAATCCATCGGAACCAAGACATGGATTGCTTCGTAAAACAAGGGTGCGATCACTGCGACTTGGTCGTCTCGAACGGTCGATTCCTGCATCAACGCGATATCCGATTGATGCTCAAGCAATTGTCGCAGGTTTTCTAACGAACCCCCTGTGGAGTTGACCGACGGTTGACTGCCGCGACCGGTTCGCATCCTTTCGGATAGCTTGCCCGCAATGTCGTAATACATGCCGCCAGGTGTTCCTGACGCGATCGTGATTCGAGAAGGAAGTCGATTGTTGGTAAACCACTTCGTCAAGTCACTTCCAAACATCAGCCCTGCCAGAGCCAAAACCATCGAGGCGATGATCCCATGCTGTGCCCAACGCTGAGCGCGGCTGGGTTCGACCTGCTTGCCTCCCGCCAGTGCCGCCACGATAGGAATGTTGCTAATCCAAAACTGAACGCGTCGAGGAAGGGACGGAGGTTTGGCCTCTATGGGATGTCCATTGAGAAATCGATCTAAATCTTCGGCCACTGCTTTGGCAGATGCGTACCGCAGGCTTTTTTGTTTCTCTAAACATTTGCCGACGATCGTTTCGAGATCGCTATGGATCTCCGATCGATATTGACGCACCGAGGGCGCTGGGCGATGTATGACTTGCATCATCGTAGCCATCACCGTTTCTGCTTGGAACGGAGGTTTGCCTGTCAGCAAAGCAAAGAGAATGGCGCCGATCGCATAGACATCAGTCGACGTTCCTTGATCTTCCGTTTTTCCGGATGCTTGTTCTGGAGACATGTAGCTCGGAGTACCGAGCGTAGCGCCTGTGGCTGTCAATCCCTGTTCACACTCGATTTGCTTTGCCAATCCGAAGTCGGTCAATACGACTTGGTCTTGTTCATCGATTAGAACATTGGCAGGTTTGAGGTCCCGGTGGACGATTCCGTTTTCGTGAGCGTAGTGAACCGCACTGGCCACGTCGCGCACATAGCGGACTGCATGCATCAATTCCATGGGCCCATCCCCCAATTTCTTGGAGAGATCGGTTCCCGGAATGTAATCCATGGAGAAGAAGTGGTGTCCATCCTGTTCTCCACAGTGATAGATGCGCACGATATTGGGATGGGTTAGTTTCGCAACACTGCGGGCTTCGCTATAGAATCGAGAAGTTTCGTCGGCAGTCGCTAGAGCACCGGAACGAATCATTTTGATCGCCACTTGGCGATGAAGTTGCAATTGGTTTGCGAGATAGACGACCCCCATTCCGCCGCGGCCCAGCACCCGAACTAGAAGATATTCCCCAAATCGACAAGGAAGTGTCGCTTGCGTGTTGTCGAGAGCAGGAAACTCTGACAAGCTGAATTCCAGTTTTTCGCTGGGCGAAGGTGGGTTGTTCTCGTCTGCTTGTCCGTCCTTCCTAGCGGCTACCAAGTCGAGGGTGGCTGCATTTGGATCATAAGCCAAGGGATTGGATCCCTTGACAGCGGAGATCGGACCTTGAGAAGTCAAGTTTCCTAGTGTCGGGCCGGCCATGGTCTCGATCCAATCGGCCGCTTCTAAGAGCGAGTGGAGCTGTTCTGCACACTCGGGATGCTCTTGGATGAATTGCTCCCGATCGATCGTTTCGCCCGAATCGTGACGACGCAAGAAATCTAGGAGCACTTCATCGAGTTGAGAATCAGCATTTTCGTTTTCTAAAGTCATACTCCATCCCGTCTCCTGCGTTCGCCCTTCTGCGCGTGTCGCCGGGCGACAATCCTCGTCTACTCGGCCCTCGGCCAGCCGGTGCGACCCTTAACATTGTAGAAGAAGGGGATCGGAACGACATAGAAGATCGTTGCAAAATCACATACGAGCCCCCTGCGTCGTCGTGCCTTTGCACGGCTATTGCTAGGGGCTGACCAAGCATTCGCATTGCGGAATCGGAAATCGTATTTTCTAACACCTGTCGAATGATCTTTAGAGAATTTCTGAAATCAGAACGGATGCCACCCTAATTTTGGTTTTTGGAAGATTTCGATCCCGCCTTAGATCCGTCGCGATGGGCGGAGGCAGGATGCCTCAAACAGCGGGATGTCGGTGAATTGGACTGACGAAGAAACTCGAACCGGCCCCCTTGGAAAATGATTTCGCCTCCCGATGGACCAGCGCCTGGGCCTAGCTCGATCACGTAGTCAGCATGGCGTATGAATTGCTCGTTGTGTTCGATGACCACCACCGAGTTGCCGTTCGCAATCAGGACGTCGATACATTCGAGCAATCGATCCACATCCGCGAAATGCAATCCAGTCGACGGTTCGTCCATCACGATCAATTGACTCAGGTTTCGCACAAGGTGAGATGCTAGCTTCAATCGCATCGATTCACCTGCTGAGAGGCTGGATACGCTTTGCCCCAAAGGCAAATATCCGAGCCCTATATCGATGAGTGGGGACAATCGCGATTGCAAACGATTTTGTCCACGAAAGAATCCTTTCGCTTCCTCGACACTCATGTCCAGTATGTCCGCGATGTTTCTGTCGCGATATCGAATCGCGAGAACTTCGGGTTTGAAACGCTTGCCATTGCAATCGCTACAGAGCAATTGGACATCGGCCATGAACTGCATATCAACGATCGTAAAGCCCAGTCCTTCGCAGAGAGGACACCGTCCCGTAGCGCTGTTGAAGCTGAAGTGACTGTCCGTCAATTTGGCTTGCCGCGATTCTTGGAGCGAGCCAAATACGGTGCGAATCTCATCCATGACTTTGGTGTATGTTGCAGGGGTCGATCGAATTGATCTAGCAATAGGAGATTGATCGATCGATTCGCATCCCGAGATCCGGTCGGTCCCACGTAGGGACGTGTATGGAAGTCCTTCGGTCCCATTTCCTTCTTGAAAGCGAGATTCCAATGCGGGAACGAGGGTATCTAGGATCAGTGAGCTTTTTCCTGATCCGCTGACGCCGACTACCACGCACAGGGAGCCAATCGGAATCTTGAGATCGACCTCTTTTAAGTTTCTGCCGCGCGCGCCCTGCAGTTCGATCCATTGATCGCTGAGCGGCCTGGGTTCTCGCTCGATAGGTTCCTGAAAAAGATATTTGGCCGTCAATGTCTTTGCCTTCTTGAAGCCCTGCGGTTTTCCAGAAAAGCAGACTGTGCCGCCTGCGATACCTGCCCCAGGGCCAATCTCCAGGACGTGGTCCGCTTGATGAAGAAGGTACGGTTCGTGCTCGATCAGTACGACGGTGTTTCCACGTTGAACCAATCGTTGCACCGATTGTGCAACCTTTTCCGTATCGATGGGGTGCAGTCCGACCGTGGGTTCATCGAGTACATAGAGCATGTCCACCAAATCGGATCCCAAAAGGGTCGTTAACGAAACCCGCTGGGCTTCCCCGCCACTGAGCGTATGCATGGTGCGTGACAGCGTCAGGTATTCCAGACCAACCGCATCGAGATATTGAAGTCTCGAGCGGACTTCTTGTAGCGCAACCCGGATCCCTTTTTGGGAGTCTGCGAGAATGGTTTCACTGCTGGAATTCCTATCGGTTTCGGCTTCCAGTTCAGTCACCCATTCTTGAAGCTGACTTACAGTCAAGTCGGCCAGTTCATGGAAGTTCAAGCCTTGCGTGCGGTAAGCGAGCGAAGCAGGCGAAAGCCTTTGTCCATGGCAAGAGGGACATTCGGTGTAAGACTTCCATCGCGCTAGAAACGCCCGCACATGCATCTTGTATTTTTTTCGCTCGAGCCAAGCGAAAAAACCATCCAGGCCACCAAAATCATGTTCTGGGACGCCGTGTTGAATGCGATCCCAATGCTCCTTCGTCAGTTGCGATACGGGCAGATCGACGGGAAGATCGTAGGCCGGTGCGAGGGCTAGTAGTTCCTGCATCTCGTGCTCGTACGCAGGTGTGCGCCATGCCGCAATGGCACCCTCGCGCAAGCTCAGCGATCGATCCGGAACGATTTTGTCCATGTCGATGGAAGATACTTCGCCAAATCCAGTGCACTGGCTGCAAGCACCTAGAGGGCTATTGAAGCTGAAGAGTCTAGGTTCGCATTCGGGGTACTCGATATCGCATTCCGGACATCGGAGTTCCCGCGAAAAATTCCACTCGGCATACGGGACTTCTTGAATGTTTCTCAAATTCAGGGATGCACCCTTTGGAAAGCCCTGAGAGTTTGGAGGCGATTCCAAAAAGATGACACCGTTTTTGAATGCGTGTTGCATCGAAAGTTCGATGGATGGACGCAAGGATTCGATGACTTCCGTTCCCGTTAGCCGAAACCGCTCGACGATCACGACTCCTCGTCCACGCGCTGGAATTTGTTTCGCTAGGCCCTTGCGATCCTGAGAAAGTTCTTGAATCTGGTCGCCGATGACGATGCGAATAAAGCCCGAGCTTTGCAATTCTGCGAGTTGGGCTGCTAGATCTGATTTAGTTTTCCATTCGAAATCGAAACCCAACATCGCGCGGCATCCTCGCACGGATTGCAAGGCTCGTTCGATACTTGGGACGGATTGCTTTTGAAGCGAGGCTCCGCAACCATAGCATCTCAGTTCGGCAACGAGAGAAAATAGGATACGCAATGGCTCTAGCATTTCGCTGGCTGTACCTACGGTGCTGCGATTGTTCCGCCCTCTTCCCGAACGAGAGACAGACAGCGAAGGGGGCAAATGATCCAGTCGGTCGTATTTGGGTTTCTCGACACGGGCCAAGAACTGCCGCGTGTACGCGGAAAAACTTTCGATATAGCGGCGTTGCCCTTCCGCAAAAAGCGTGTCCAGAGCGAACGAAGTTTTTCCGCTGCCACTAACCCCACAAATGACGGTCAGACGATGGAGGGGAATATCGATATCAACCTTTTTTAGGTTGTGCTCGGCTCCGCCCCGTAACTCAATGCTGCGATGAGATTTCATTCAACCGATCGCCGTTTCCATCGGTTCGACATTAATCCAGCGACAGACTCTTTGTTATCTAGGAGGGGTACCCGCGCAACCCAAAATTGAGCGAGCGCCCAAAATTGAGCGAGCAGAGCGTGCGAAAACGGTGCGGTAGGCAACGTCTGTCTCAAGAAAACGAGATCGTATAGGTGAAAAAATACCGAATCAGGGCGGCCAGCCAACCGACCGACAAAAGGGCGATACTGATCAACGTGGACCAAATCCAGAAACGAGTCGAAACGGAGAATCGACCGCGGTTGGAATTAGGATCACTCGTCGTCCGCTCGATCCAAATGTCGCGGCTACCCTCATCTTCGAAGAGCCTCGATTGCATCGGTTCCAACAAGCCATACTCAACCGAGAACTCAAGGAGCCCATAGACGACCTGCCGTCGTCCCAAGCCCGTGATGCCTAACGCTTCGAAGCACCATAGCTGTTTTCCGAAGCGTTCCTCTTCCTCATCCTGAGAGAATACAGGTCGTAGGTTTTCGATGCGGGATTGCTCGGGGCAAAATTCGTCACGTACCACTGCCCGCAATGCGTGCTCGGTCACCGCTTGCCAAATCTGCCTCGAGAATTGAACATTGTCCGCTTCAGGTCTCACGATTCGATTCCTTCGCCCAGTTGAGAGGCATCCTCGGCCAAACCAGACAATCCAACGCTTGGGTTTCTGTCACTAATATAGGAAACAATGCAAACCAAGGGAAAGGTCCTTCCGTTCGGAAGAATGCTTGAATTGTGTTTTTTTCGCTAAAAAGCAGGGTTTTTTTCGTCGCTATCGAGGATGCTTGTCGGTGTCCAAAAGTTCCCACTTCGAGTCACCTTTCGGCCTAAATTTAGGAGGATTAAGTGTTTGAACGCAAGAGTCTGAAATGGCCGATCCTTTTGGCGATCCTGATGATCGTAATCCTTGTCGGTCTCACGATCGGTTGGATTCTCCTCAACGTATTCAACGCACTGGAAGTCCCGACCCAAAGCGGGCAGATCGTCTACTGGGTCCTTTTGTCGGTCGGATCGATCATGTTCGCGTTCGTGCTTACAGGCGTCGTCTTGTACCTTATCTGGACGATTCAAAACATTAACCTCAATCGTCGGCAAAGTAATTTTATCGATGCTGTGACGCACGAACTAAAAACTCCTATCGCATCACTCAAGCTCTATCTGCAGACGCTTCATCGAAGACCCGTAGACGGACCGCAACGACAACAGTTTTACAAAACCATGTTGGAGGATGTCGAACGACTCGATCGACTGATCAATCAGTTACTCGATGTCGCAAGACTGCAGCATGACGAGGTGACACCGTCAGCGGTGGAATGGGTAGCAGTTCAGGAGGTCATTAGCGAAACGGCTCAACAATTGATTTCTCAGTACCAATTGCCCACCAACAGCATTCGGCTCCATCTCTCACGATGCGAGGTCGAATCGCACAAAGTCGACATCGAAGTTCTGATCCGAAATCTGTTAGACAATGCAATCAAGTATGCGGGCAGCCCGCCCGAGATTGAAGTGGAATTGCACTTGGAGAAGTCCCGCGCCGTGATTGTGGTCGAGGACAATGGACTTGGTATTCCCAGGCATCTTCGACGTAAGATCTTCTCGCGCTTTTATCGGGCAGGCGAAGAGCTGGAGCGTAAAAAACCGGGGACTGGATTGGGGTTATTCCTGGTCCGATCCATCGTTCATCGTCTCAAAGGATCGGTGCGGGTTCTGGATTCATCCCCCAGGACGGGGGCGAAATTCATGGTGACGTTACCAAATGCGAAGTCTTTGGAAATCCAAGCCCGAATCCAGTCGAGTCCGGTCGACCAGTGACCTTGCCAACGGACACTTCCTTGCCCATCTCGGCTCCAGTCCGGGTGTTCCCCGTCGATATGGACGATCACCCGAAACTCGGCCCCCATGACGCGGTTCTGCTCGATCCATTCACGGCGTTCGGCGAGATTGTTGCGATCCCGCTCCTGAAATTCCTTTTTAGGTACGGTTTCCTGCACGATTTCTATCCGCTCGACGAAACCGTTCCATTGCGACATTGGCGACTGATCGACGCGAACGCCGATCGAAGTTCCTGATTGAAGCGAGGCAAGGTCTGCTTCCTGGACAATAACCTGCATTCGCCAAGGGGATTCCTGCGCCTGAATGTCGGCCACATGCGTCCCGCGTTCCAGCCACAGTCGATCCTCGGCGAGAGCATCCGCAAGTAGATTTTTCCCAACAGCGCGCTCCGAGTTCTGGATCGGGAGTTTCCACTCTCGGGCAAACAGCAAGATCCCGTTGGCAGGTGCGCGAACGACCAGTTTGTCGAGTTCCTGCTGAATCTCGTTGCGGCGCTGCCCCATTCCAGCCATCTGTTCTTGTGCCTCTACCAGGAGGCCGGGCGCGACGGGATCATCGACGGCTCTCCTTTGCAGTTGCTCGATGCGGCTGAGCAGCACGTTCCAGTCCCCTTCGAGCTGGAGCGAGCGTCGGGTCAATTCCGGGGACTCCATTCGCAGGATCACATCTCCGGCCTGAACACTTTGGCCATCGGGCACGCATTCCACCAGGAAGGAAGACTGCCTGACATGGATCGCGTGGGATTCCGTTGGTCGTAAAATGCCTCGCGCCGTATGGAGACGCGGAATAGGAAGCAACACAATGAAAGCGACGACGCAGGCCCAAATCAACAATCGAAAAGCCTTTCTATTCCCGCGCCCTTCTGCCGAGCCACCCATGTGCGTAAGAACGAATTTTTGCCCGCCCAAGATCGCGAGTCCGAGAATGACCCACGTCTGCGCCGAAAGGGGGCTCAGCCCTGCGGTGATCGTCGCCGTCCGAATACCCAACAGCAGACCGAACACTACGAACCAGCGATACAGCACAGAACCAACATGGTAAGCGACAAATCCTGTGCGGATGCTGCTCCTGGGCATTCGCTCTTCACCTGGGTTTCGGTCTTGTTCTAATCGCCAGGAACGCTTCCATGCTTGCCACTGCTCACGCGCTCGCTCGGACAAGTTGTTGATACCTAGCAGATCGCTAAACACGTAATAGCCGTCATAGCGCATCAGCGGATTTCCATTGAGCAACAAAGTAACAACCGTCGACGAGAGAAAGATCTGTAGCGCACTCAATCGCACGACAGGTGAATCGGACGAATACCATATCCAATACGCCAGCATTGCAATGATCATCTCGACATAAACACCTGCTGCCGCAATCATCGCCCTCTTTTTCGGGTCAGCAATTCTCCATGCATCGGTTACATCGCAATACAAGCAAGGGACCCCTAGCAAAAACATCAGCCCCATTTCATGGCATCGGGCACCAAACGCATGGCAAGCGATCGCATGCCCGGCCTCATGTGCGGCCTTGGAAGCGAGGAGCACGAGGAGTAGGAACCACCAACGATCCGAGAAAAGGGAGCTGACGGCGAAAGGGAGTTCCAAACCGAGTCTCGGCCATGTCTGTAGGAAGGATAAGCCGGTAAGCACCATCCCGCATCCCCATAGCCAACGGCCAGGTCTCTGGAAAAAAATCCCAAACCAAGGGACCAATTGATCGATCCATGGTGCGGGATCCACCCAAGGGACACGAATCTGAAGGAGTTCCGGTAGACGCGAGACGAGGTGACGATTCGCTCTCGGTGGGTTCATGATTGCCGTGGGGTCGGGACGGGTGGTCAACAGCAATCCCAAGCTCCGCAACCGCTGAAAGAACTGCACCAACCATTGAGGGCTGACTCGGTACGGAACGCCATCGGAATCCAAGCCGGTCGAGAGATCCTTTAGTGTCGATTGGCCGTTCAATCGTACGGCGATACTCGCTTCGATTTCGCTCAACAGCAGAAAATCGGATTGGATCGGATCAAAGATGATCCAGCGTCTGTCAGGTAGGGTCTCTCGGCGAACCCACTGGAGATCGCCGCGCAGACGATAGGGAGGAGATGCATTGGCATCGATCGCTGGCTCCAACATCCGGATCTCCTTCTTGCGATCTTTAGGGCTTGGCTGCGTTTCGCAAAGCCTTGGCGGTGACCGGCAATCCTGGACGCAATTTGCGTTCGCGATTGTCCACATCCATAAAGATCCTGATCAGACCGTTCACTGGATTGGCTTGGGGGCTGATGAAGCTGATCTTTCCCTCGGCATCGAAGAACCCTCGAGGGTGGGTCAGCCGAAGCTGCCCGGCTTGGCCAATGGTTAATAACAATGCCTCGTCCGCATCGACAAAACCTTCTAGTCGCAACTGATCGACGGCCACCAGTTCCAAACATTTCGAATTCGCATCGTTCCACTCACCGGTCTGTCGATCAATCGATGCAATGATGCCCCGGACAGGCGCCAGAATCGTATGCCGTTCGACTCTCAATAGAGCTTGGGCTTTTTCCGCTTGAGCGAGTTGGGCCGCCAATTTCGAAGACTCTTGATCCAAGGTGGCTCGCTCTATCTCCAGCTTGCTCCGTTCGAAAACGAGCCTATACCGATCAATCTCATTTGGGGGATACGTATCCGGCGCCAAGGAATTGGCTTTCAATGCGCGATTCAATTCCTGCTCGGCAACTTCAGCGGACTTTTCCGCCAATCGAATCTCCACATCGCGTCCAGACTTAAGCTGAGCGATTTCGGCAGCGAGCATGGCCTGCTGCAACGCCATCCTGGCTTCGTCATCTCGGATCTTGAGCAATGGATCCCCGGCATTGACAACATCTCCTTCCTTGACAAAAACCGATTCGACGACCCCCGGAACTCCCGAAGCGATCGAGATGGTGATAGGGGGTTTGAGGATGGGGGATCGGATGGAAATGAAATCGCTGACGGGATCGTTCGGAGCAAGATTGGGCAGAGAGCTGGCCGCGGGAGACTTGTCCGATTGCGCCCGTGCATCGGACAGGCCAGCGTGGATTCCGGCGATGGAGATAATCAGTAAACTCCATAGATGATGACGGCATAGATGGTAACCGTGGAACATCGTGCATTCCTTTAACGCTTGAGGTTTGGCTTCCGTTTTTTCAGGGCCTGCCACCCTTGATCAGTAATCGCTGTTCCGTCGATTGCGACTCGTTCCAGCTTTGGAATGGTGGCAAGAGTCTTTAAGGACGCATCCGTAATTTGTGTATTGGACAACCACAATTGGCGCAGCGCTGGGTGGTTTGCTAGGGCTTGGATGCCGTCATCCGATACGGCGCATTGGCTCAAGTCCAACTCCTCGAGGGTTTTCATGCTGGCAATGACTGTCATGGACGCATCCGTCACGCGAGTACTCTCAAGATTCAATCGATTGATCTCCCAAGCGGGTTGGACCTCGGGCGCAAATAAAGCATCGTCGACCTGAGTATGCGATAGATCGAGCCACGAGGACTTGCGAAATCCCAAGTCCCATGCCAATAGCCACTCACTCGCGACGCCGCATCGGGAGAGGACCGCATCGATTCGATTGGGAAAGAATGGACGGGAAGTCGCGTTGCGTAACTCCAATTGCCACGACTGCTGTAAGTAGCGATCGTACGCCTCTCGGACTTGATCGTCATCTCCCAACACTTTGGCTGCGGCCTTGCCATCCCCCTGGTATACGCGTTTCAAATATTCTCGGAACTGCACTCGCTCCTGAGGGCTGCCGTCCATCCAAAGATGGGCTAATCCACAAGCTTGGCTATACCATGCGGCAATCTCCGGTTCGCGACGAAACCGGGTGCCATCCGCCTGCGAAAACTCTTCCCATGGAATCCAATACTCATCGTGCAGTCGCCGAAATCTCCCCGCTTGCAGTCGAGGGGAGTCCCATCCACCGATGTCGATGACGCAGGCGCCACCGATCGATCGGATCGACATGGATTCCATGTACAAAGCAATCCCTTCGATCGCCCAATATCCAGGGTCCTTGTCGGCATCGAACGACGAAGTCCATCCTTCTGATTCCTGAAAAAACTGATGTGTCAATTCATGAACCAAAGTTGCGAAACTCTTGCTTCGATCCCAATAGAAGAAGGAGATACGGTGCTGTGGACTGTAATAACCGGTTGAGGCAGTGATCCTCGGTTCAATAGCGCGCAGCGTTCGCAAATACGCATCTCGGCTACGAAACAAGACGACTTGAAAGGAGCGATCGTTCGTTTGGTTACTGTCTGTCGGAGTACTGCCTGTGGGAGGGCTTTGGCTCACCTCGTCGACGAAGAGCGCCTTCCACAAGGCATAGGCAATTTCGCAACCTTCCGCCATTTCTAACGTCGACTTCTCATCGCTTTGCGAAGAGATCGTGAAATGAGGTGTCTTAGCGATCGAGTAGCTTCCAGGCCCCCACGTTACCAAGGCAAAAGATTTTGTGGCCCGGCTAAATTTAAGGTCATCCCAGGGATGTCTCCGGGACAGTTCTGGGCGAACTGCTGGAGTCCCATTGAGCATGGCTCGCAATCCCTCGCGCTGCAGTTCACGGATCGATAAACCACTCCCTCCCAATTCCGCGGGTGGGAGTGAGGACGATTCTAAATCCATGCGACGTCGATCCACGACCCGTTCGATATCCGAAAGGACGTCCAGGGATTCCAATGTCTCGCGGAGCGCTAAAACACGTGGTTTGGACCGCGACGCCGCGAGAGGCAAGATAAACCGCTGGCGACCCGCAGGCTCCAATGCATCCACCAGTCCTAATAGATGCGCCGTTTGCCGCCACTCCTCAATGGAAGCTTGGTTGGCCGGAGGAGATTGAGCCAGCAACGACGATTCCGCTCGAGCGAGAATCTCTTCCAAATCATCCGCCCATGCCAATGGCAGACCGCAAGCGAACCACATGCCAAAGGAACAGCAGGCCAAGCGGAGAAAGTACAGGGAGACGTTCGAAGATGGCTTAAAAGAGGACCATCGTTTTGTTACGGCAGTTTGTCGAGAGGAACGTACGGAGCGCACCGCGCGAGGGGATTGAATTGGGGGATCACCATGCCAAACCCATTCCGCCATGTCCAATGCCCTTTTCCAGATTCCTTATCGACGACAGCGCCTCTTAGCGTCGCATCGGTCGCTGCATTGTATGCCCGAGCGATCATTCGGGGGCAACAGGCACACTCTTTTTGGCATCGGATCGCGGTGCCCGTCGCTACCGAATTCCGGTTGCGACAGGCTATGCCCGTCATACCCGCTGACTGTCTTTTGACTCGGACGTGGGCTTAGGCTTGCTTGCCTATCGAGGTTTGCGCCAAGATCGGTAATAACCGACGCTCTCCAAGGCGAGATACACTTCTTCGAGAGTCTTCTCTCCGAAGTTGGCGATGCTGAGAAGCGTTTCTGGGCTCGCTTGCAAGAGCTCGCGCACCGTAAAGATACCCCTCTCTTCCAAGCAATTGGTCGTGCGGACTTGCAGACCAATTTCCGCCGTGCTTAGGTCCAACTTCTCCGTCAACAGCCGTGCTTGTTCATCGGCTTGGCTCATAGGAATGCGAGTCATTCGAGTTCCCTCTACGTGTGAAATACGATCCATATCCTAGATGCGCGTGGCCACTTTCGATGTCCGACATCGAATGGAATGAAGCGGCGCACAATCCATGCATGAGTCGCGAAATATACAAGAGTGGCTGGGTGAAATGTAGAAGCAGGCCGCAAAAAAGTGGAGATTTTTGCTGGCATGCTAGCATTCGAATGGCATCGCAGAATGATGGCTTATGACTGTGCAGCCATGCTCAGGAGGAGATGAATCCTTTTTGGACCAGCAATGCCAGGACCGCTTCGGAGCATTCTTCAATGGATTGTCTTGCCGTATCCAGGACGAGGTCAGGAGCGTCCGGCGATTCGTATGGCACCCCCACTGCTGCGAAGTTTGGATGATTGCCCAATTCAGCCTCTGCGTACTGTCCCTTGGTATCGCGGGCCATCCGTGTGGCTTCATCGGCTGAACAATAGACTACCAAAAATCGGTCGCGCCCGATGACGTCGGCGACCCGTTCCCGCACCGACTGGCTTGGGGCAACGAATGCTGCCAAGCACATAAGTCCGGAGTCATTAAACAGTTTGGCGATATGGGCCGCACGTCGAAGGTTCTCGCTTCGCTCTTCCGTTGAGAATCCGAGGTCGACATTCACGCCTCGCCGCATCCGTTCGCCATCGAGCACCGTTACGGCTCTGCCACGATCGAACAATGTCCGCTCGACGGCGCGAGCAATGGTCGACTTGGCGGTGCCCGACAGCCCTGTGAACAGTATCGTAGCTGGCTTTTGACCAAAGCGAGCTTCTCGTTCCTGACTCGAAACGTCCGAACGTTGCGATCGTGAAGTGCCAGCGGTTTCTTCATGTTCCCACGCCGCAACACGATGACGGGCCGTGTCGCGATCAGAGATCATCCCCGCGCCGACGGTCGCATTGGTGATCCGATCGATGATAATGAATGCCCCGGTGGTGCGGTTTCGGCGATAGGGATCGAGAAAGATCGGTTGATTGAGCGTTACCGAACAGCGGCCAATTTCGTTGAGTTGCAGATCGGGAGCAGGGGATCGATGCAACGTATTGACGTCGACACGGTAGCGGAGAGTATCGATTTGCCCTGCGACTGTCTGCGAGGTGTGTTTGAACAAATAGGTCCTCCCAGGTAGGAGCGAATCATCGCTGAGCCATACAATGGTGGCATCGAAAGTATTTGCAATTTTCGGGACATTGCCAGGGCGCACGATCATGTCCCCGCGCGAGCAATCGACCTCATCCTTCAGCACCAACGTGACTGACTGAGGGCAGAAGGCTTCCTGGATATCTCCATCGTAGGTCACGATACGTTGGATGCGACTGGTTCTCTTGGATGGCAAGACCATGATCTCGTCCCCTTGCCGAACGATCCCGGATGCAATGGTTCCGCAGAATCCGCGAAAGTTCAAGTCGGGTCGATTGACGTATTGGATTGGGAGGCGAAAGTCTTCTAGATTGCGGTCGGAGCCGATGTAGACGGACTCCAGAAAACTCATGAGCGTGCTACCTCGATACCACGGCATGTTGGGGCTGGGATCGACGACGTTTTCACCGTGTAACGCAGCCAATGGGATGAAGTGCAAGTCGGGAAGATCCAAACGCGAAACGAATTGTTTGTAGTCGTCGCAAATCTCATCGAAGCGAGATTGACTGTAACCGACCAAATCCATCTTGTTGACGGTTACGACGACATGCCGAATGCCCAGGAGTGATACGATAAAGCTGTGACGCTTTGTTTGTGTGAGCACGCCATGTTTGGCATCGATCAATATGATGGCTAGGTCTGCGGTGGAAGCACCGGTGGCCATATTGCGCGTGTATTGCTCGTGCCCCGGCGTATCGGCGATGATGAATTTCCGCTTGGCTGTGGAAAAATAGCGATAGGCGACATCGATCGTGATTCCCTGCTCTCGCTCGGCTCGCAAACCATCGGTCACCAATGCGGGATCAAACGCACCCCCAGTCGTTCCATGGACTTTGCTTTCGCTCTCCAGCTGCGCAATATGATCTTCGTAAAGCATCTTGCTGTCGTAGAGAAGCCGACCAATGAGCGTGCTCTTCCCATCGTCGACCGAACCGCACGTGATGAAGCGGAGCAATTCCTTTCGTTCATGTTGTTCTAGGTAGGCGAAAATATCCTTGGCAATCAGTTCGCTTTGGTGTGACATCTTAGAAGTACCCCTGGATCTTCTTGAGTTCCATCCCGGCCCCCCCGCCGTCCTTATCGATCACGCGTCCTTGACGCTCCGATGTTTTGGTCAACAGCATTTCCTGAATGATCTCGGGAACCGTTGTGGCATTCGATTCCACCGCACCGGTCAGGGGCCAGCACCCAAGCGTTCGGAAGCGAACCATCTTGTGTTCCACCTGCTCTCCGTCTCGCAACTGAAAGCGATCGTCGTTGGGATGTATCAAGACACCATTGCGAACAACCACGGGCCGGACTTTGGCTAAGTACAGATCGGGCAAAGGGATCTTCTCCAAATAGATGTATTGCCACACATCGAGTTCAGTCCAATTCGAGAGAGGGAATACGCGTATGCTCTCCAGAGGATTTACGCGGGAGTTGTACAGGTTCCATAACTCGGGCCGTTGGTTTTTTGGGTCCCAACGGTGAAAGCGATCGCGGAACGAGAACACGCGTTCCTTCGCACGCGATTTTTCTTCATCGCGACGAGCTCCGCCAAAAGCGGCATCGAATCCATACTTGGTCAATGAAGACTTGAGGGAATCGGTCTTCATCACTTCGGTGTGTTTATCGCTGTTCTCAAATGGATCGATCCCCAGTTTCAGCCCTTCCTCATTGATATTGACGATCAATTCGATCCCCAGTTCGTTCTTTACGTACGAATCTCGAAAAGCGATCATCTCGCGGAACTTCCATGTCGTATCGATATGCATGAACGGAAAAGGGGGCATGGCCGGGTAGAACGCTTTAAGCGCTAGGTGGGTCATGACCGCAGAATCTTTACCGATCGAATAGAGCATGACCGGCTTTTGGAATTCAGAAGCCACTTCCCTGATGATGTGAATGCTCTCGGACTCAAGCTGTTTCAGGTGAGTCAAGTTATACGAATGCATGTCATCTCTCCGGAGGATGGTTCCACCTGATCTGCGAACGCCACGATTTCTACAGCCTTCTATAGACGATCTCCTCCTGCGTCGTCAACGCAAGCCCACGCAAGCCTGCGTTCGCTGAACAAGGCGTATTGGAGGAACATTTCCCGCTCAACGAACTTATCGAACAGGAAGTGTACGCAAGTTGGCTAGACTGGATAGGACGGGGAACAAGGGAGGAAGCGACGGGCAAAGCCAGCATTCGCCAAGCCAGCATTCCGAGTGTGGCGCAACAAAAAAGAGCGGGATGGGACATCACGCTCTTTCGTAGGTTTTTGAAGAAAGGTAACTGGTTTATCCGGTTATGCCTTGGCCAAAGCTGCCAGCTGCTTCTTGCGTTCCGCGATGATATCGTCCTGCAGACTGCGCGGGACCGGGGAGTAACGGGCCAGTTCCATGGCAAATGTCCCTTGGCCCTTGGTCATACTGCGCAGATCCGTGGCGTAACCGAAGGTGTTCGCCAGAGGAACTTCGGCGGTGATGTACGAGACTCCATCGCGAGCGTCGGTGTTGTTCACCAAACCGCGTCGCGAGATCACGTCACCCACCACGGAGCCTTGGTCGTTCTCCGGGCATTCGATATCGCACTTCATGATGGGCTCGAGCAAAACCGGGCTGGACGCCCGCATTGTTTCGCGGAAGCAATCGCAAGCGGCGATGTAAAACGCGCGCTCGCTCGAGTCCACGTCGTGGTAGCTACCGTCATCGAGGTCGACTTTGACACCGACCACGGGGAAGTCCGCCAACGGTCCTTTGTACATCGAATCGCGGAAGCCTTTTTCGACAGGTGGAATGAATTGCTTCGGAATACGTCCACCGGTCACATTGTCCTCGAAAAGGAAGTTGACTTCACCTTCGGGATCCATTGGAGAAAGCTTGCCCACAATGTGTGCAAATTGTCCGGAACCACCCGTTTGCTTCTTGTGCTTGTAATTGAATTCTTTAGCAACACCTGGAGCTTCACGGTAGCTAACGCGTGGAGCGCCGACCTGAACTTCGACCTTGTATTCGCGTCGCATGCGTTCGACGTAGATATCCAGGTGCAATTCACCCATCCCGCAAATGATGGTCTCGCTCGTTTCCTCGTCGTTGTAGACTTGGAACGTCGGATCCTCTTTGCGGAAACGATTGAGCGCCTTGCTCATTTTGTCCGCGTCCGCACGGCTAGCAGGGGTGACAGCTACCTTGATCACCGGATCAGGTACGAACATGCTTTCTAGCGTGCAGAAATCGCGATCGTTGCTATAGGTTTCCCCGCTAGCGCAATCGATCCCCATGATCGCTACGATGTCACCTGCTTCTGCAGTGTCAACTTCTTCCCGTTTGTCGGCATGCATGCGAACGATCCGACTGAACCGTTCCTTTTTACTGGTCCGTTGGTTCACATACATCTCGCCCTTGTTGATCTTGCCTTGGTAAACCCGCATAAACGTGAGCTGACCAAATGGATCTTCAACAATCTTGAAGGCCATGCCGACGAATGGCAACGTGATGTCTGGTTTCAAATCGAGTTTGATAGATTCGTCACCCACCTTGCGAGCGGTCATTTCTCGCTCGAGAGGGCTAGGGAGGTAGCGCAACACAGCGTCTAGCAGCAGTTGCACACCCTTATTCTTGTAAGCGGAGCCACAGAATACGGGGGTGATTCGACGTTGTTGGGTTGCCGCTTTGCAGACCTTGTAAATGAGATCTTGCGGGACTTGCTGTTCGCTCAGCAGCAATTCCATCAGTTCATCGCTGTACATGGCAAGCCCTTCGAGCATCTTTTGACGCATCTCCGCGGCTTTGTCCTTAAGGTTCGCAGGGATCTCTTCTTCTCGGACGGTTTCCCCATCTTTGCCGTCGAAGTAAGAAGCCTTCATTTCGACCAAGTCGATGACACCATCAAAGGTTTCACCTGCCCCGATGGGGATCTGCATCATGATCGCGTCGGCATGAAGCTTGTCGCGGACCTGTTGAGCAACACGGTACGCGTCGGCACCGGTTCGGTCCATCTTGTTCACGAATGCCAAACGAGGCACGCCATAACGTCGCATTTGGCGATCGACTGTCAGCGATTGGCTTTGAACGCCACCCACCGAGCAGAGCACGAGCACAGCACCATCCAGCACTCGCAAGGAGCGCTCGACTTCGATCGTGAAATCGACGTGGCCCGGGGTGTCGATCAAATTGATGATGTTGTCTTTCCACTGCAACTGAGTCGCTGCACTGGTGATCGTGATTCCGCGTTCCTTTTCAAGCTCCATGTAATCCATGGTCGCTCCGTCGCCGTCCCCTTTGACTTCTTCAATCTTGTGGATTCGGCCAGCGTAGAACAAAACGCGCTCGCTCAACGTGGTTTTCCCAGAGTCGATGTGAGCGCTGATGCCAATGTTTCTTAGTTTGCTGAGGTCCATAACTCCACTTACTTAGCAAATGCGACCACCGAACGCCGCGAGCAAGGCGTCAAAGGGGGTCTTAATCAATGGAAAACCAAATCTTGAACGGAAAACAAAACCGCTCGATCCGCGTCGTGCTCTCCTACTCCGCCTGCGAATCTCCACGGTGGACGACGACTGAACGGGAAAAAAGTGTACCCAAAAAGACCTTTTTTGGAAGAGCAAATTGCGTCCAGCAGCCACCCTTCCAGCACGCAGAAATTGCAAAAAACCGCGATTTCGTCTGATTCCGCTGTCGCACACGGATTCGGTTCGGCCGAGCGAACCGAATCCCCAACCCTTTCGTCCCGTTTTTCGACACATCGTTTGCCTGCCGATCCCAAGTGAAAAGCCCAGTCGCCCCCAAGGTTCCCTTATTCTTCTCTTCGTGGCCATATAAGGGCCGTGCAGGATTTGATCATGGCCGGTTCGGGTTTTCCCATTGGCAAAAAAACCGTGATAAAAAACCTTGGTAAAAACACAACTGCAGCCGTAGCAAACGGCATCAGGTCCAAGGCGAACATATCGGTTTACCACCAATTCTGTGAACAAATCAACAAATCGGGATGCCTCCCGCTCGTCCAAATGCAAAATCAAACGACAGCGGCAGGCATGCCCGCGTTCGCAGGTCGCACGATCGAATCGCATTTTGGATCATTCGTTTCGATGTTTACAATTTCGCACAGGGGATTCGATGTTTCCCTTTTTGGTTTAGACTGAACCGCGAAGCCTTTGTGGTCGAACCTTGGGGAACCTAACTCGACCCTTCAAAGCACCGTGTGGGGGACAACCGCTTCGGAACAGGAGCCTGACCCGATCGAGGAGAGCACGATGAGTCGTTCGGCTACCCGATGAATAGAACTTAAGCATGAGCCAACTGATCGAATGGGTATTGCACGTTGACAAGCACCTCAAGGAATTGATGGTTGCGATTGGTGCGGAGTGGCTCTACGTGGTCCTCTTCCTGATTGTTTTTTGTGAGACCGGGTTAATCGTTCTCCCTTTCCTGCCCGGGGATTCGCTGTTATTCGCAGTCGGAGCACTGTGCGCCATTCCCGATTCGCCGCTCCAGCTTTGGGTACTCCTGCCACTTCTATCGGTGGCCGCGATACTCGGGGATGCCGTCAATTACTGGGCTGGCTTTCACATCGGGCCTCGTATTTTTAAAAGTGAGTCCTCCCGTTGGTTCAATCGGGAGCATTTGCTCAAGGCGCAAGGCTTCTACGAAAAGTACGGTTCCAAAACCATCGTGATCGCTCGCTTCATTCCCATCGTCCGGACGTTCGCCCCTTTCGTCGCAGGGATTGGCAAAATGAACTTTGCCAAATTTTGGTTTTACAACATCGTGGGGGGCGTGGCGTGGGTCTCCATTTTTCTGTTGGCAGGATACTTTCTCGGGCGTCTAGAGCTCATTCAAAAGAACTTCTTTCTGGTAACGATTGGAATCATTCTCGTTAGCGTCCTGCCGATCGTTTGGGAATGGCTTCAGTCCAGGCGAACTCATTCGATGCCCGTTTCCCCATCGACTCGCTCCGACGAGCCTTCCTGAGTCATCAAGCGTCTCGCATACTTCCTTTCCTTCTAGCTTGAGCAAATCGTTCCATGCAAATCATCCATCACGGCGGACATGAAGGGGTTACAGGATCTTGTCATCAACTCAAGTTCAACGAATCCCATTCCGTGCTAATCGATTGCGGATCCTTTCAAGGGCGGGATGCACGGAAACACGAAGGGCGTGAAATCGACTTCCCGCTCGACAACATCGATGCTTTGATACTGACCCATGTTCATGCCGATCACATCGGGCGGATCCCATATTTGTTTGAATCGGGATTTCATCGGCCAATCTATTGCACTCCACCCACGGCCAGGTTTCTTCCAATCATGCTCGAGGATTCGATCCGCCTCGACATCACTCGCAACAAAAAGTTCATTGCGGACTTTCTGAAAGAACTCAAGGAGCTCATTCGGCCGATCCCTTACGACGAATGGACCCGTCTCCCTGGGGGTGCAGAATTTCGTTTTCAACCGGCCGGTCATATCTTGGGTTCGGCCTATGTTGAGTTCGATCACGGCGATGATCGCTATGTGTTCAGCGGGGATCTAGGTTCGAGAGGCAATCCCATTCTCAATTCTCCAAAAAGCCCTGAACGAGCCGACGTGTTGGTGATGGAGAGCACCTACGGGGACCGATTGCATGAAGGTCGAGAAACGCGAGTGAAGCGTTTAGAAGCCATCCTGTGCGAGTCGATGGAGAATAAAGGAGTAACGCTTATTCCTGCATTTAGCCTTGGGCGAACGCAGGAATTGCTCTTCGAACTAAACGAAATTCTGGAGGAACTGGATCACCAATCGACCTGCTCCATCCTCAAAACCATCGACATCATCGTCGACTCCCCGCTGGCTCTGAAATTGACAACGATCTATGAGCAAATGGAGAGTTATTGGGGTGAGGAAGCCAAGCAAATTCTCACCGTCGATAACCAACCCTTCGTCTTCAAGAATTTGATCGAGATCGACAATGCGGGAGAATCCCGCGGAACGGTTGAATACCTCAAGCGTTCCGGAAAACCAGCGATCGTCATCGCAGGTAGTGGTATGTGCACGGGAGGGAGGATCGTTGAATACTTGGAAGCATTCATTGGCATGCCGAACACCGACATCGTCTTTGTCGGCTACCAAGCGATCGGAACGAAGGGTCGCGAGATTCAAGAATGCGAAGGAGGCAAGTGCAGTGTCCGAATCGATCACCATGACCACCCGGTCCGCGCAAAAACCCACACCCTGACTGGCTATTCAGCACACGCCGATCAAGGCGATTTGATCCGGTTCGTTGAAGGCATCCCGGTCAAACCGAGAGAAATTCGATTGGTGCACGGAGAAGAACCAGCCAAAGAAGTACTAGCCGATAAATTGCGAGCCTTGGGCCATCTCGTATCGTTCGTTCGATCCGAACCGGATAACTTCCATTCCTCGCGTAGTACCTACGAGGAATAAATTTCTGGCGAGAGGTATTGAGCCGTTGAGTTGCAATGGATCGAAGGATCAAGCAAGGATCCTTTTGAGACGAAGCGGATTTTTCCTCTATTGCCCGCTCACGTACAATTTGCACGACTCGTCCTTCTGAAATTTTTTGTGGATTCGCGGGAATGACTCATTCATGGCTGCAACCGAATCGAATTGCATCGAGATTCGCGGCGCGAAGACCCATAACCTGAAGAATGTCGATCTGGACATTCCACGCGGTCAACTGACGGTGTTTACCGGGGTTAGCGGCAGCGGCAAAAGCTCTCTTGCCTTCGATACCTTGTTTGCGGAAGGGCAGCGGCAGTACCTGCAGAGTCTATCCAGCTACACACGGCAGTTCGTCGATCAGATGGAACGTCCGCCGGTCGATTCGATCCGAGGGCTTCAACCCTCTCTTTGCATCGATCAAAACCAGGGAATCGCAAGCCCTCGCAGCACGGTCGGTACGATTACCGAAATTTACGATTACTTGCGACTGCTCATGGCACGCGTTGCAACCCCTGCCTGCTTTAAGTGTGGGAATCCGATCGATCGCCAGGCGCCTTCTGCCATCGTGGAATCGCTTCAAAAACTTGCAAACGGGACTCGGCTGACTTTGATGGCCCCGATGGTTCGAGGCCGAAAAGGTGCACATGCAGACGTCTTCGAGCGAATATCGAAGGCGGGTTTGCTCAAAGCCTATGTCGATGGCGAATTTTATGATCTGGAAGAGGTCCCCGTACTGCCTGTTCGCAAAGAGCACACGATTTCCGCGGTGGTCGATCGGGTTGTACTTCGCGAAGATAGTCGAGAGCGAATCGAGTTGGCCGTTACGGCTGCGTTGAGATTGAGCGACGGATTGATCTCCACCTACACGGTAGGATCCGATCCTGCAGAAGTTGCCTTGGAGACTCTCTACTCCACCCGTTACGCGTGTGTGGAATGTGGTATCAGCTTGCCCGACATCGAACCGAGGACCTTCAGTTTTAACAGCCCATACGGGGCTTGTCCAAAATGCCAGGGGTTCGGTGTTGTCGGGGAGGATCAACAAGTTTGTAGTCAGTGTCGTGGCTCCCGATTGCGCCCCGAATCGTTGGCAATCCGGTTGCAGGGATGTTCGATTGCAGAGATCGCTGAGTTGCCTGTGGATTCGTTGATCCCGTGGATGCAAGGCTTCGTATTACCCGCCGAGAAACAGATCATCGCGGAACCGATATGGAAAGAGATCATTCCTCGTTTGGAATATCTCGAAAAAGTAGGGCTCGGATATCTGTCGCTGGATCGTGGCGGCAACACGCTCAGCGGTGGCGAGCTTCAACGTGTACGCTTGGCTACGAGCGTAGGAACAGGCTTAATCGGAGTGTGCTATGTTCTCGATGAGCCCTCCATCGGCTTGCATCACCGTGACACCCAAAGGTTGATCGGGATTCTGCGATCGCTCCAGCAGCGAGGAAACACCGTCGTCGTCGTCGAGCATGATGAATCGATCATGTTGGCTGCCGATCTCCTGGTGGACATAGGACCCGGGGCTGGGCAACAGGGAGGCAAAATCATTGCATCCGGCCCACCCAAGAAAGTTCAGCGCATCGCCGAATCCGTGACAGGTCGCTATCTGATTGGTTCCCAGTCGGTTTCGGATGCCCGATATCGATCGGTGGATGCCGAGCATCCCAGATTAGTCATCGAAGGAGTCACCCTCAACAATCTCGATCATGTCACGGCCTCCTTTCCAATAGGACGACTCATCGCGGTTACCGGTGTCAGTGGCAGTGGAAAGAGCACGTTGATTCATGATAGTTTAGTGCCGGCTGTAAATCACTTCTTGAGCGAAACGAAACCGACTAGACCACATTGGAAAAATGTGAATGGTCTTCAATACGTCGAACGGTTGATCGAAGTCGACCAATCGCCAATCGGCCGATCGCCTCGAAGTGTTCCCGCGACCTATTGCGGTATCTGGGATGGTGTGCGCAAGATTTTCGCTGCCACCAGGGATGCAAAGCAACGAGGATACTCGTCCATTCGATTCAGCTTCAACTCGGGGGATGGACGCTGCGAGGCGTGTGGTGGTCAAGGGCGTCAAAAGTTAGAAATGAGCTTTTTGGAAGATGTCGATGTGCCTTGCAATATCTGTAGTGGACGGCGATTCAATCGAGGGACGTTGGCGGTCAAGTTCAAAGGTAAATCGATTGCCGACGTTCTCGATCTGACCGTCGACGAGGCGATGGAGTATTTTGAAAATGTCGATTCGCTACACGGTTCCTTGAAACGGCTTCAGGAAGTGGGTCTAGGGTATATCGCCCTGGGACAGCGCTCCACAACGCTCAGTGGTGGCGAATCTCAGCGACTCAAGTTGGCCAACGAACTGATGCGATCAAGTGTCGGCAAAACGCTGTACGTTCTTGATGAACCGACGACCGGTTTGCATATGTCGGACGTCGAACGATTGGTAGGAGTATTGCAAGGGCTTGTCGATCGCGGCAACACGGTCATTGTCGTAGAACACCATCTGGACTTGATCCGCTGCTGCGATTGGGTGATCGATATGGGACCCGAAGGAGGCAAGGCTGGGGGTAGAATCCTGGCCGAGACAACTCCAGAAATCCTTTCGCGTCAAGAGACCCCGACGGGTTTGGCCCTACGCGATAACATGGCATCTCGATAACCTCTTCAGCGCGATTCGAGCGAAGTACATCGGCTTGGCGACCAAAGCAAGCTGCAAAGTGAGCCTGAGGCGCTAGCCGATCCACAGTCGAAATCATAAGCCGCCTAAGCCGGGTCCCGAGTCGGCTAGCGCCACCGGCTCAAAGCAAGGAAACCCGATTGTATTCGTTCTATTACTTAACCCGCGCGTCAGCAAAAACCAATCGGTGCGATCGCAACCAGTTCGCCGCAGTAGAATAGGTAAGCTGGATAACCTTGTGTCCCGTTTTCAGTTCTAGAGCACCGCGCGTTGCGAAGATTCGCTTTGCAAGCAACAAATTCGATTGACCGAGAGAAGTCCCAGGCATGTCGTTAGAAAAAAGCGATGCCATCGTTTTGCGAAGCGTTGAATGGAGCGAGACCAGTCTGGTGGTTACGTTGCTGACCCGTTCGTTTGGCAAGATCTCTGCGATCGCGAGGGGAGCACGTAGATTAAAAAGCCCGTTTGAGTCTGCTCTTGACCTGCTCTCAAACTCATCGGTAGTGTTCCTAATGAAAAGCGGCGACACCCTCGATTTGTTGACCGAGGCCAAACTGCAACGGCGGTTCAAGTCGTCGCAGATCGGGTTGTTGCCACTGTACTGCGGGTACTACGCAGCCGATTTGATTTCCGCTTTGACCGAGCACCACCAGCCGATTCCAGGGCTGATGGAACTGCTCGATCAGACTCTGATTGAATTGGATGCCGGGCAATGTCCGGCTAGCGTCACCTTGCGGTTCGAATTGCACACGATTAAGCAGCTAGGGCTCATGCCTAGCTTGGATCACTGCATCGGATGTGGTGAGCCGATGACGATGACCAAGCCCTCGGTTTCATTTGCGGTGCTCGGCGGAGGAGTGGTCTGTTCACGCTGTGTTCCGATGCAAAACCGTGTGCTACGGATTCAAGAGGAATCATGGCAGACGTTGAAATCGGTGATGGAGACCGAATTGCATCAGCCACTTGTTCCCCTCGGGAGGACGGTTCGGAGCGAGGTGCGATGGGTGATGGAACATGTGATCGGGCACTTGACCGATCGAAGATTGCGATTGATGGATTATCTAGAGGAACTCAAACGTTGAGCCGCTCACGCAACGATTCAATGCAGCACGGAACCAATTACATCCCCTTGTCGGAGTTCGCTTCGCGCTGGCATTGGGTAGCTCTGGCTGGGTTGTTGAATACCGCGGTTGGCTGCGCGAGTCTGGATCTGTTCAAAAAAGACGATGAGTACGAGCGGGCTAGAAACAAAATAGAAGGATATGAAGATCGCGAAGGGAATTGGATCCGCCCAGAAGGAAGCCGAGCCGATCGTCAAAAATCGGGTATGCCCGACTTCCTCCAGAAGATACCTGGGCTCGGTGATCGCGCCGTCAACAAGGACTTGGCACGTTCCAAATATCGTGAAGCGGACGAACTATTTCGCCAAGCCAGCGATGCAGAGGGGAGCAAGCGCCGCGATCTGTTTCGGAAGGCTGCGAAAAAGTATGACGATTCAGGCAAAGATTGGGTGAGCAGCGCTCTTCAGCAAGATGCCATGTTCATGGAGGCCGAAAGCCATTTTTTTGCCGAAGACTATCCGAAGGCCGAAAACGATTACATCCAACTTCTAAAAGAATATCCGCGAACGCGCTGGCAAGACAAAATCGATAAGCGTCGCATGGAAATCGGAGACTACTGGCTTCAGTTCCCGGACAAGTTCTACAACGTCAACTTCACCGATTCGAAGAAGCCTTGGAATGATACCCAGGCTCACGGCAAACGGGTTTTGGAAAAGATGCTTCTCGATAGCCCAACGAGCCGATTGGCGGATGATGTAACGATGGAAATTGCCAATACCGAATTCAAGCGGGAGAATTGGAACGAGGCTGTCGATCGTTATCGTGACTTGATCACCGTGTACCCCGATAGCCCTCATCAATTCGATGCGCATTTCTTGGGAGTCAAGGCGGCGTTGATGTCCTACCAAGGTCCGCAATATTCCGCGGAGCCTTTGGAACAGGCCGACACGTGGCTCAAGAGGATGCTCCGGCAGTTCCCGGAAAAATCCCAGAATGAACGAGAAAAGATTTCCGAGGCGGCGGCCGAGGTCAAATATCGCAAAGCAGAACGGCTTTTTGATCAAGCCCAATACCGTGTGAACAAGCAAGAGTATGCAGCCGCGAAAATTTACAGCGATCAAATCCTCGACGACTTCGAAGATACTCCCTTTGCAGATCGTGTCCGCGACCTAGTCGCCAAAGGGGAAGGGAAACCCAGCGTTCCCACTCCTTACCTCAACGGGATCACAAAAGTCTTTCCATCGAGAGATCGTGTAAGTCCTCTGGTCAAACCACCGGATTCTCCGTTTAGCAATGAGTCCGTATTGGCGCGCCGTGAAGAGACATCGTCGCCAATCGCACGGACCGCAGATTCCTCGAACTCGGACAAGCGATGAATCCCTGCCGGATTGTTTCCCGATTGTTATGTGCGTCCCTGCTTTGCGTCATGATGGCCGGATGTTTAGGCTATCGCATCGGAACTACGGGGTTGTACCGAACCGACGTTCGAACGATCAATGTTCCTGTCGTTCGCAGCGATAGCTTTCGACCCGAAGTGGGGACGCTATTGACGGAATGCATTCAAAAGGAAATCGAAAAACGCACCCCCTATAAAGTAGCGGATGCATCGACCGCGGATTCGATTCTTGCATGCAGGCTAACGAGCGACAGCAAGCGGGTCGTTGGTGAAACGAATACGGATGAACCGAGGCTTCTGGGGGTTGTAGTCACCATCGAATTGAGTTGGACCGATCGCCGTGGAATGACCCTGGTGGAAACTCGGTTCTTGCCACCGGGTGAAGTCACCTACTACTTTTCAGACAATCGAAATTTTGTGCCCGAAGCCGGGCAGTCGATTTCTACGTCTCTGCAGCGAGCCTGTGAGGAATTGGCCTGTCACATTGTCGATCAGATGGAAGCCCGTTGGTAAGCAGCATGAATCAAACTGAATCCGGAACGGGCGCGACACAACGCGAATCCTCGCAACTCCTGCGCGTTGCCCTGTTTTTCCTCCTCGTGATCCTGGGCGCAGGTTTGGATCTGTGGACGAAGCATGCCGTCTTCGCATGGCGAGGACTTCCAGCGGACCAATCACCGTATTGGATCATCGAAAATTTCTTCGGCATCGAAACGGCAATCAATCACGGCGCGGTTTTCGGGGTCGGTCAAGGATACGGACTCTTCTTTGCCGTTGTGTCGCTTGCGGCCATGGTGGGTATTCTGGTCTGGCTATTTGTTTTTCGCGCCAGCCGATCCTTGTGGTTGACCATAGCCATGGGGTTAGTCACGGGCGGGATCATTGGCAATCTGTATGACCGCCTAGGTTGGCATGGTCTCAAGGCCCCTTTTGCGGGTGGAGTACGCGATTGGATTCTGTTTCGGTTTGGTAGCTATACCTACCCGAATTTCAATATCGCCGACAGCGTCCTCGTCGCAGGGGCGATCATGCTCGCGATCCATTCTTTCTTTGCCAGGCCTCATTCAGCGCCCAACTGATGAATGCATTCTTCATGTCACTCCCAATTGGTTCCTGATTGTCGTGTTGACGGATGTGGCATTGCACTTATAGGGTTAAACCGAAGCATCGAGAACACAGCGAAAGATCTCGCTATCTCCAACGCAAAAGCAAGCGACAATCCCTGCCAGGGTCACACAAGAGAAGCGTGACGAGTTGGAACGAGCTATCCTGGCAACGAAAATTACCGATTGATGTTCATTGGTCCTTGGAATGAACGACGAGCATGCTGTGTGCACGAACAGCGTACAAGAACAAGAGATGAATCATCGACTATTCAATCCCACTGTCATTGTCCCCATCGCGCCACGATCAAGGCCACGTTAGCGAGGACGTCTACGCCCTTTGGTCCCTTTCGGCTTGGGCTTCACATTCCCTTTGCCTCTCGCTAACTTGTCTGGCCCATCTTTTGAATTGGAGTTTCTGCGCCGATCCAAGACAACGGGCTCCGCATGATGGGTGACTTTCTCAAGTCGAAACTCGAGTTGCCTCCGAGCCAAGTCGACCCGTTCGATCCGAACGATGAGCTCGTCCCCTAACCGAAATCGTGAACCGGTGCGGAAGCCTTCGATCGTATGGGTGTCTCGATCAAACCGATAGCGATCTTTGGGCAATCGCTCGATTGGGATCAACCCGTCAACCGGTATTTCGATCGCTCGCACCGTCAATCCGGTGGGGCGAACGCCTGCGACGATCCCTGTCAGCATCTCGCCGATCTTCTTCTCCAGGAAATGAAGCAATTTGACTCGGATCAACTCGCGTTCGGCGCTCTCCGCGTTCTGCTCGGTATTGCTGCAATGTTGGCCAATCCGTTCCAGCACTTCGACGCTTTCACGAGCATCCTGACCATCGATCAATTTCTGAACGATCCGGTGGACGACCAAATCGGGATAGCGCCGAATGGGGCTGGTGAAATGGCAATAGTGGGACATGTTGAGCGCATAATGCCGTTCGAACTCGGACTGATAAACGGCTTTGGACATGCTTTTCAGAATGGCGTAGTTGACGGCATACGAGGTCGTTTTACCACGGACCGAATCGACGACGCGTTGGATCTCAAAACGATCTTGCATGTCCTCAGCAGGGATACCAAGCGCTCGCACGAACTCGGTCAAGCGTCGGATTTTGAGTCGATCGGGTGGCGCGTGAGCCCGTCGCAAGTAAGGGAGCTTTAAAGAATCCAGCCAGCTTGCAACCGCTTGATTGGCTGCCAACATAAATTCTTCGATCACCTGATGGCTTTCGGTATACAAAACGACGTGCGCGCCTTTGACTTTGCCTAAACGATCGAGATCGATTTTGACTTCGGGAAGACTTAGTTCAACGGCCCCATTTTGTTTGCGAAGCGAGCGCAGCAGCATAGCCAGGCCATGCATGTCTTCCACCAACCGAAAAATCTCAGGAGTTAGTCGCTCGCGCCATGGCTCACGATCCTCGAGGAACTGGTCGATTTGCTCGTAGTTGAATCGGTAGGCATTCCGAATCACGCTGTTGATGACTTTGGCATGGATCAGCAATCCATCGGGTGTGTACTCCATAAAGACCGTCTTCGCCAGTCGCTTGCGATCGGGTTGGAGTGAGGCGAGGTGATTGCTGATCGTCTCCGGCAACATCGGGATCACGCGATCGGGAAGGTAAACACTGTTACCCCGTTCGCGAGCTTCTTCGTCGAGTGGGCTGCCTTGCGGGACGAAGAACGCCACGTCGGCGATGTGTACTTGAAGTTCCCAATTCCCCTTTTCATTTTTTGAAAGCGATATCGCATCATCGAAATCGCGAGCATCGACCGGGTCGATGGTCAAGGTCGGAACGGCGGTTAGATCGTGTCGCCCTTCCGGGATCGTGTTTTCATCGAATCGGTCGGCATGGAGTCGCGCATCTTCCAAGACGCTTTCGGGAAACTCTTCGGGTAATCCGAATTGATGGATGATGGATTGGGTATCGACTGCGGGGTTCTTGCTGCTGCCAAGGACCTTTAAGATGACGGCTTCACCCGGTTGGAACTCGTCTGGAAAGTGGACCATCTCGACAATGACTTTGTCGTTGTTCTCAAGGGGTAATCCTCGAACATCTCCGATGCTGACGGGATGTTCGAGCTTGGCACCGTCCAGCCATACCCAGGATTTGTTGTTCTCCGTTTGAAACGTGCCGGAGAATTGGCGCCGACTGCGTGAAACCACCTCGATGATCCGACCTTCGAGGCGACCTTGGCGATCGGGGCGTTGCAATTCGACCCGTACCGAATCCCCTTCCATGGCGTTTTTGATCATCGATCCTGGAATGAAGATGTCGGGCAACACAACTCCCGATCCGCGAGGGATCTCGACGAATCCATAGCTGCCTGCAGGGGCTAAACGAAAGTCGCCAACCACTTCTTTCGGCAGTTTGGATTTGCTTACTTTCTCAACGGAATTCTCTACGGAGTCGAGCGTGGCTCGTGAACCCGGAATGGAATCGCTTAGAGGAAGCTCGGAAGAGATCGACTCCGAGTCGGATTCATCCGATGCATTATTGTCCGCTGTCGATGCGTTGCTGTCGTCGGCTGATGCTTCAAATCGAGGTCGGCGTTTCTTCGGCAACGGGGGACGGGAAACAGAAGCGACAATCTCTGGCTTACTGACGATGTGATTGGCTCCGAATACCAATCGCCCCTCACGAACCAGTTTCTTGATGGCTCGCCTCAGATCGCGATATTCTTCCTCGGTCAGCTTCAATTGCCGGTGAATGGACCTCGGTTTTGCAGGGCGAAACTCGGAAGAGTGCACGAGCGCTAAAATGCGGTCGGAGAGGGATAGAGTATTCATAGCTTTAAAGATACTCCATGGCGATCTTCGACGCACAGCTTTCAATCGCAGTTGGCGCGATAATCTGGTGGGATTGCGCCGCGCTTAGCGGCTGTTACAAGCCATGACCACCTGCGGGTTCGAACACTCCTGTTGTCGCTGCTGGACTTCCATCCAGCGATTTAAGGTAGGCCACCACGTCCCGCAGTTCTCGCCGCGTGAGATACTTCACGAGATCGATCGGCATCGACGACTGACCTTCGCGTCGTCCCGTGATCGTATCGACGGGGATGGTTTGCAGGGCGCCCTGAGCATCGAGCAGCACGAGATTTTCACTGTCCTCACTTTTTAGGATGCCTGAAAAAATCCCACCATCTTCGTCTTGCACAATGATGGTCTTAAAACCCTCCGCGATGTTCGCGTTGGGCGCGACGATGGCTTCGAGCAAGTACTCGTTAGTTTTCTTGGTGCCGATCTCCGATAGATTCGGTCCGACTTCTCCCCCCGTGGATCCGACTTTATGGCAACGGACGCAGGATAGGGATGACTTGGTAAAGAACAGCAATTTGCCGGCTGCCACATCGCCACCTTCGATGCTATCCGCGAAGTAAGCGACCGGTTTTTCCGTTCGAAGCTCTTCGCGTTGCTTCAAAGCCTCGTTCCATCGCGATTGACTTGTTTCCGGAAGTGCTTTTTCCATCGACTCGAACGCGTTTAAACGAGAATCCAACGGAATCTTCCTTGCCAAGTATTTATCCAAGGCTGCAATCAGTATCGCATCGCGCCCTTGGGAAGCTGGAAGTTGGGGAAGGATATCCCAAGCTGCCTGGCGCTCGGATCTCTCCGTGGAATCGATGGCTTTGATCACTGCGGAGAGAGACTTATCAGGACTCAATGAGACGGCTGCCTGCATGGCCGCAACACGCAATTGCACGACGGGGTCATTCAAGGCGGAATCGATACGATCGACAACTTTATCGGGGGCAATCTTTGCGAGGGCCAGAAGCGCTGCGGCTCGACGGATCGGGCTGTTCGTCGTGTCGGCATAACTGGCTTCGATCAATGCACCAATGCCGTTGATGCCGTACTTGGCTCCTATCTCTAGAAAGCGATCGCGAACCGATTCCGAGGAGGCAGCGAGTCCTTCCAATTGCGATTTGATCGCAGCAATTGCTGGCTCTTCATCGCGATCCGGCAAAGGGAGATACCGATTCAAAACGCGATCATTGAGACCAGGTTTGGCCCATGTGGCCAACATGTCCAGTGCTTCGATACGGTAGCTGGCATCGGCATTCGCGTTCGTAGCGAACGCGGCCAGCCGCTCCGCATTGACCGGCTGGCCGAGTCGGAAATTCGCATTGAGCACGCGTCTCACAACAGCGTCCTCATTCGATACCCCCACGATGCGATCGGCTAACTGAGGAAGCAACGAATGCAACTCAGGTACGTCATGGATGGCGCGAATGGCTTCGCGCGATACGACATTGGATTCGTCGGAAACAAAGTTGCCGATCCCCAGGTGTTTGCGTTTACGGAGCGCAACGACTGCTGCCAAGCGGACCGAAGAATTGCTGTTTTGTGCCAAGCTGGCAACACGGTCCAAATCCAGGATGCCAGTCAGGGCCATGATGCCACTATGCCTAAGAATCGGATCGCGATCCGCATTCGCTTCAAGGACTTTAACGACGAGAGGGAAGGCTGCATCGAGACGGAGTTGCTCGACGGCCAAGCATGCTGCCGCCCGTACGACGGCAGATTCCGATTCGAGTCCTGAGAAGACGGCTTGTTGTAGGGTGGCCTTGAGATTCGCATCAAGCGATTGCGAGCGAAGGTTATCTCCCAACGTTTCCACGGCACGTGCCGCAACGCGATCGTCTTTATCGACGGCCAGTGAAGCCAAAGCTACGATCGAGCTAGAAAACTGAGATGGATTTGTTTTTTGACGAAGGATCTGCCCCAATCCCCAAACGCCATGCAAACGATGAACAGGATTGAACTCCGTGTTGGATGCAACGCGGATGAAGAGATCAACGGACTGACGTTTGGTCAGCTCCCATTGCGACTCCTGGCGAACGCGGCGATCGGGGTGCGCGAGCAGATTTTCTAGTTCTTGATCCTGTCGCGATTGAACCCCTTCGGACAAGATCGATTTGGTTTCTTTTACCAACCATTGATCGATGGTGTCGGGATTGGTGAAGCGATACACACGCCCCTTGTTTTCGCCATTCCAGCCGTTGACCCAATCGGCGACATACAAACCACCATCAGGACCAAAATCGACATCGGTCGCCAGGATGTTCCAAAGGAACTCATCGTTCTGGACGACCTTGAAGCCTGCCCCGTGAGGTTCCATGCGAATGGCTCGAATACCGCTATTGGAGGCTTGCCCTCGGAAATCGACCAAGAAGAACGTATTGCGGAACGAATCATCGAGTCCTGTTCCCGGATAGCAGACGAGACCCGATGGCCCATCGCTGAGGTTCGTGATCGGCGGCACGATGTAGGCGGGGCTGTTCTCATCGAAGGGGTACCAAACCCGTTCGCGGTTGAATGGACCACGGTCGGGGATGTACTGATACATCATCCGCCAGCCCGAATCGCCTCCACGTACAACATGAACCCAACGGGCACGGTCACCGGAGTCTGAGTTGTTATCCCCCGTAAACAAATTTCCAAAATCGTCGAAGGCCAATTCCTGCGGGTTGCGAAGCCCGACTGCAAAAAGTTCCAGATTCGAACCATCGGGTTCAACGCGGAAGACGGCACCACTCTCCGGGTCAGCCAGAACACCGTCGGGAGTCTCCACGTGGTAGCCACGATCACCGATCGAAAAGTAAATCCGTCCGTCGGGACCATTGACCAATCCATGCATGTCATGCCCACGAAATGCGACGCGCACTCCAAAACCGTTGGCAAGTGATTTGCGCTCATCTGCCTCTCCATCGCCATTGCGATCGATGAGCTGCCAGAGGTGCGGGATGTTCGTATAGAAAACTTTGCCATCGCGAACCAAAACCCCTGCTCCGGTCCCTTCTTCGAGCCCATTGAATCCCGACGCGAAGACCTTCGATTCATCCGCAACGAAATCGCCATCGGTGTCGATAAGCAAACGAATCAAATCGTCTTTGCTCTCGTATTCGGCGACTTGGTTTCCGAGTAATCGGCGGTGGTATGCAATGCGATCTTCGACCGTCATGGCCTCTAAGTCGGCTTGAAGCCACGTGGCATCATGCGAACGATTGTCGGTGACCCCAACCCCTTGCCGATACGATTCACAGACAAAGATCCGGCCCTTGCCATCGATGGTGAAGGCGACAGGGTTGCCCAGCATTGGTTCCGCAGCGATCAGTTCGGTGCGCCATCCGCTCGGTTTCTTGAATCCTGAAATCGAACTTGCCGCGTCTCCCGATGCTTCTGCGAGTTTGGGAATTTCGGGGGTGGGCAGTTCCCTCGTAGGTGGCTGTGCCATGGACAAAGTCGATGGAACGACCGCCAAGCAGCTAAGGGACAATGCGGCCAGAAACTTGGGTAGCGAACAATGGAACAACATGTGCGAAAACCGATTCCGAGGAAAGAGACAGATGCGATCTATGATATCTGTTTTCAAGGCTCCGTTAAGCCGAAACCGCCCGACAATCGAGTGTGCAACATGGGGCTAATTCTCATGCGCCTTGAACTAGTGAGCAGGATGGGCGAACTTCTCCCGAGCGAAACGTAATGAAACGCATGGAAAGAAGAATTCATCAACGATTCAAAATCGGACTATCGCCATATGTTTGCGGGTTCGTTACAACCGAACACATCGCTCATGTCAACGAAAGACGGAGCGAACGATTTTCCTTTCGCCGTTGGCTCACTCCGTAGACTACGCGAGGTAGGCCTACCCTCGAATTTCGATTGGTACCGAGTGCAACTATGAAATCACGCTCCTTTCCTCGCCGAGCGTTTCACGCCGCGTCGATCCAAACAGGATTGCTTCTGGGGGCTTGGGATCGCTTCGCACACGCGGCTTGGACTGACGCCCCAATTCAAAGCTATGGCGTCATGGCTGGCGAAGTGACTCGCCATTCCGCTGTTCTTTGGGGAAGGCCGGATCAGGAGTCGCAAATGTTTGTCCAATGGGATACCGACGAAGGATTCGGGCGACCCACTCGGGTTTCAGGGCCGCATGGTAGCCACTTAGCGGATTACACATCGCATTGCCGCATCGATGGCCTTCCTGCGGGCGAGCGCATCCATTACCGAGTCGCATTTCAAAATGGATCGGGGGCGCTGAGCGATTGGGAGCTGGGCTCGTTTTCTACCGCTAGCGATTCGATGGAGGATGTCTTTTTCGCGTGGTCGGGGGATACGGCCGGTCAAGGGTTCGGGATCAACCCGGAATGGGGAGGGATGCGGATCTACGATGCCATCGCCAAGATTGCGCCGCAATTCTTTGTGCACAGCGGGGACATGATCTATGCGGATAATCCGATGCCCAAAGAAATGCCCATGGCTGATGGCTCGGTTTGGAAAAACATCGTTACTGAGGCCAAGTCGCATGCCGCGAATAGCCTTTCTGATTTCCGCGGAAACTTTCAGTACAACTTGATGGACGACTGCGTTCGTGCATTCCATCGTACGGTTCCACTCTACGTGCAATGGGATGATCATGAGACAACGAACAATTGGTATCCGCAACAGCATCTTAGATTGCGAAAAGATTCTGCGGCGTATGATGCCATGGAAACCGCAAGGCAATTGTCGGAGCGAGCCAAGCAAGCGTTCTTCGAATACACCCCGATCGCGCCGATGCCATCGGGTGAGAAACGCATTTACCGAAAAATGGCGCGCGGGCCGTTACTGGATCTCTTTCTATTGGACCTGCGGTCCTATCGCGGTCCGAATTCAGCCAACCACCAGTCAGAAATCACCGATGAATCGGCTATCCTCGGCGTCGAGCAGATGCGATGGTTGAAACGTTCGCTCGCGGAAAGCCGCGCGGTGTGGAAGGTCTTGTGTTGCGATATGCCATTGGGTGTCATTGTCGGGGACAACATGGAGGGCAAACCCTACTATGAGGCAGTTGCCAATGGGAAGTCCGATGCACCGTCGGGACGTGAACTGGAAATCGCGGAACTGCTCTCCTGGATGAAGGATGCAGATATCAAGAATACCCTTTGGATTACGGCCGATGTGCACTATTCCGCGGCTCACTACTACGACCCGCAGCGAGCCGTTCGGAAAGGGAGCTTTCAACCATTTTGGGAGTTCGTGGCCGGACCGCTTCATGCGGGAACATTCGGCCCTAACGAATTGGATGGAACGTTTGGTCCCGAGGTTCGATTCCAATGGGCTCCGAAGCCTGGAACCAAACTCCCATTACCGCCCAGTGCAGGAATGCAATCCTTCGGAACGATACGCATTGATGGACGCACAAAAAGACTGACGGCCGAGTTGCGCGGATTGGATGGATCCGTACTCCCGAACGGCACGATTGAAGTAGAAGCGGAATGAGATTTTTTTAATTTTATCCCGTGCTGGTAGGAAATTCGTAAGGGATACGTATGAGCATGCTTTTTTCAATCATTACCATGGACGCGATGGAGAGCCATGTTTTTTCTGTCCGAAATCGCCCTTCGAAAGTAGCCAACCAAAATGGATTGGCGGCACGTTTTCCCTCGCCCCCAGTCGGCTTGTCCGACTGGAGCGTTCGGTTCGCAGCTAGAAATCAATACAACCATAACGGGCAAAGGCTCCCGGACGGGCTTGCCCCGTCTGAAGCCAAAGGTTCTACGATGCCTAACTCCTGACTGCGTTCATGTTATAGATTCCCGTAGTCCCAATGAAATAGCTCGGACGCCACAATCCCACAGTCTTCAATCTCCGGCAAGTCTCATTCATGTAGAAGTTCGCAATCACTTCCGGCGAATCCTCAACGTTGCCACCCGCAAGGCTCATGTGAAGGTGATCAGGCATAACGGAGATGCTCGCGAGCCGATCGCTTCGATCCAGTGCGATTGCTTGGCAAGCTTCAAACAGAGCTGCCAGAAACTGCAAGTCGCGAATGCGTTGACGCCTATCGACAACGAAGACCAAATGCAAGTGAACCCAATACCGACCGCTGGCCACTTCGATGGGCAAGTTCCATTCGTTACCGTGGGTCCAAACACTGGTAAATTGCTTCAGAGCTTCGGCGAAACGAACATCGACGAATCCTGCTGCCTCAACTTGATTTCCGATATAGGCCTGAACGTCTTCAATGGTGTTATCGCCAATGGCGCGAAGCGATACCTTTCGAGAGAACTTAAAGGGGACTCCACGGGAACGAAAAAAGTGGTCGATGCGCCCTTTGATTCGGGCAACGATAAAGGAAGGAAACGCATGAGGTTTTGAACTGACGGTAACCTGCCATTGATGTTGTTCGCACTTGCGCTCCAACAAACGGATTCCATCTTTCTCCCACGATTGCGTTAGAACTTGCCAGTCCGCGTTGGACATCGTGGGCATCAAACCTTGTGATGGCCATCCGGTCCAGGACCATCGCAATGCGTAGGCGGGAGTTGTTGTTTCAGACGAATAGCAATCCGTGTTGGACAATTTGAGAGTCCGTACATAAGGATGGTGGCATTGACTGAAGAATTGTATCGCGGAGTTCAGTTGGTATGGGAGCTGGGGAAACCTGATTCACCGCGCGACGCAAGGTCGCGGGGGTCTTTTTTTTGTAGGTTTGAGCGGTTTCTAGCTGCGAACCACTGGCTCCGATGGGGCAAGCCCATCGGGGGCCGAAATTTTTCGCTTTCCAGGTCGTCATCCCTTGCTCGCTCGTCCGAAGTTGGCGCTAGTCGTACGGCTTTCCGACTCAGGTGCAATCAGCCCGGCCATCGATAGGCGCTGAGAGCGTTCTCGGAAAAGAATTTCCTCACCGCACGCTCCCCTTTGTTGAAGAAATACTCTCGGACGATATGCACCACTGTTTCCAGCGGTGCACCTAAATCGGACACAGGCCAGTTGCTGCCGAAAATCAACCGGTCCTCTCCAAACACCCGCCACAGCGTATCCAAGACCGGCGCGTAGTATGCAATCTGCTCCGGCGCCGGTCGCGTTACGGATTGCTCGACCAATGCTGATACCTTGCAAAAAACATTGGGATGTCTGGCTGCGTTTTCCATCCCTTCGATCCACGACCGCGGCGGCTCACGACCATCGATCGGTAGGTTGCCCACATGATTGATCACGATTCGAAGATCAGGAACGCTCGATGCAAGTGTTGCAACATGCTGGGGCGTTTCCGGCCCTCCGTTCACATCCAACTCCAAATCATGAGAGACCAACAGGTTGCAGTGCTCGATCCGAGTGTCCGCACCCTTACTCTCGTCTCGCAACTCCTGAGTCAATACGCGTATCCCACGATAGCGACGGTTGCGAGCGAAGCGCTCCAGTTGTTCCGGAAACGCATCCGACGCGAGAGCAATTCGTCCGACGATCCCTAGCAGATACGGATCTGCCGACGACAAATCCAGCAACCACTGATTGTCTTCGACCCAAGCGCTCGCCTCGACCACGACAGTTCCTACGATGCCTAGGGGCTGCGCTAACCGCTTAAAGCTCTCCGGCAAAACCGTCCGGTACAGACTCTCGTCCTTGGAATCAGGCCATGGCACCCCTTCCGGACGACTCGGGTCATAAAAGTGGGTATGGCAGTCAATGATGGGGATCGCAGGCTGGTCATCGCTCCCTCGCGAAAAGCCGCTTGCCATTCCAAAACCCCCGATCGCACCCCAAACCAACGAGGTGCGTCGATTCATCTGGCCCCATAGGGGTTGGCGGTTCTGTCGTTGCATCGTTTCCCTTGTCGATTGATCGTTGGATGAAGTAAGCACCCGTAGAAAGCTCCAGGATAGGCACAGCTCGTATCCAGTCGCAACTCCAGCATGCCTTTCGCGGCCAATTTCCAGCCATTCGTGTGTGACGTGTCTGCGCTTTCTTTTGATGCTGCGCTATTCGAGCCTCTCGAAGCCTCAATCCATGTTTTCCCCTGATTTTCGTACTCGTACTCAGCGTCAGCGGTACTCGTACTCGATGCGGTATCTTCGAGTACGAGTACGAGTACCATTTCATTGAGTACGAGTACGACAAAAGCCAATACATCGCATTTTCAGAACCCGTGCCGACTTCCAAAACCCGCTCTGGTTTGCACCCTATTCAGCCATTCAGCCGAGCTACTTGCTGCTTCCAACCGCGGACTTGCGTCCAGCTAGAAACCGATTGACCGCCTTCTGAGAGTCATTCGCTTCCCCAAGGTCTAGATGATCTAGTTTTGGCATCGTTGCGATGACCCTTAAAACCTTTTCGGTGGTGAGATTTCGACCATTCACAAAGAGCGATTCCAACGTCGGCTGATTCGCAAACATCTCAAACTGTTCGTCCGACATCGGAGTATTCCTCAAGCATAGGATTTCCAAAACGGGAAGCTTAGCAACCTTTTGCACGGCATCGTCCGTGATGGTGGGGGCGGTGATCAGAAGATGTCGGAGTTGAGTGATCTTCGAGAGACTGTTCACCGATTCGTCCGTTAGCAAAGGGCATTCAAGCCAAATCTCTTCGAGCTTCGTTGCCGCGACCAAGGACGCGACGCCTTGGTCTGTGAAGTGCGGAGACCACAAGTCGAGCGACCGCAAATTTCCGCATCGCTCCGAGAGAAGTTTCAAAGAGCGGTCGGTCAGGAACTCGGAATCCATATCGAGATATTCAAGCTCTCTCAAGTATTGCGTTATAACGTCAATGAACCGATCGGAAAATTGTCCATCGCCGTCGATCCGCAGTTCGCGCAGCGACACGGCACGTCGAATCGATTCCGCGCACGCATCGGTAACGCTCGGCCCCTCTTGATCCCAAGGATTCGGACCTGCGAGAAATTCAAGAGATCGAAGGTTCGGTAGCTCGGCCAGGAACTCTAGATCGCGATCGCACATATCGCGTTTGCAGAGAAACAGGCTTTCAAGCTGCTTCAATTTGGATAGCGGAGACGTGCCGCCTTGGATGACAACATATTCGTCGCTGAGATTTCCGCCGAGGGACAATTGTCTTACGTTTTCAAGCGTCGACAAATAGGCAACATCGTCTTCGGTCAGGATCGTCCCATAGGAAATCTCGACGCTGACAATATCGGAAACGTTCGGCGGTGCGGATTGCCGAAGTCCCGTGCGGCCGAAATAGGACAACCCAATGATGCGACCGCTTTCGTCGTGGGAATAGCGAGCCCCCTGGTTGATCGCTTCCTGTGAAAATGCGGCCAGGGGAAGCAAGTTCCACAGCAATGCCCCGATCCAAAACAGAGCACTCGCCCAATGGTTAGGAGTCCCGTGAATGAAAACACTGATTCGGCTCATGGGTATCCGCCTTTCCGCTAGAGAGCAATCGCCATGATGGCGAGAAACCATTGGTAGCATTCTCGAAGACTTGTGAAAAAGATGGCTGGCCCAGGAAATAAGCTTTTCTCCGTGGTCGGCTTCATGGTAATGGTCAGCGACTAGACCGTACTGAGTGTGGGCGTTACTTGGGTCGTTCGTTCCCGTGAACGATAAGGTGATTAACCAGGATGTCTTGCGTTGTCTTCAGAGTGCCGAATGGCACGGAGAGAATCTTCTGCCGGTGGGACTCGCCCACCGGGACTTCTCCTCCCATGACACAAGAGTGCCGATAGGCACGGCAAGATCACCAATCATTCGACACGTCATGACTGACCTGCACTGTGCATCCTTGCCACCCCTGCCGGGGCTCGCGGACAGATAGGGGGAATCAAGTCCGGTGGTCATGGACCACCGGCATGGGATCTTGTCGGCCCATCCGGGCCTTTAAACGGTTGTTTGCGGTGAGCGATTGAGAACAGTCGCTCTACACTTTGTTGCTGCCTTGCACGGAGTGATTGAGGGCTTACTTAGTTTCGTCCGAGCATTCTTTCAGCAAATGAAATAGGCTTCGCCAACTTTGTCCACTGCCGCTGGACAGAGATATCGCACACGATCGGGCATTGGTATAGCCCTCGGTGCAGTGGGCTGATTGCATTGCTGGACCTACGTCACTTGTGGCACTCTTTGCTAGATCTGGCAATTCGAAACCGCGATCGCCACCCATACCACAGCATTTGCCCTCGTGGGGTTGGATCACCTGCTCGGCACATGCGTTTGCGACTCGGAGCATGGCATCACCCCAACCGTATTTGTGATTGGAGCAGACAGAGTGAATCGCAACGGCCGATTTGCGTTTCATCGTTTTCAATTTCGGCAAAAGCTCGGCAGCGAATTCCGATGAGTCGAGGATTCGGATGCGATGCAGTTGCTCTTTGCGAACCGGATCGAGATCGGACAAGCCTTGACGCAAGAACGCAGTGCACGATCCAAGGTCGACAATGATCGGTCGTCGTCCCCGGTCGCTCCATTTCCACATCGCATCGATGAGTTCCGATTGTTTGGTAACCGCCGCTTCGAGGAAGCCCTTTGAGGAAAAGGCTTGTCCGCAACAAAGCCCTACCGAGTTTTTTGGAATATGGAGCCCGACGTCCGCGCGGTCGGCTACTTCGACTAAGGCCCCCGCGGTTCCATGCATCATGCGTGACATGCAGGTCGGCCAGTAGACGTAATCGCACGTGTCGATGGATACCAACAACGAGCGATCGATCCGTTCGTTCTCACTCCCAAGCGCAGAATGCCATTGCGGGAAACCTGGGAATAGGGTTGCCAGTCCGCGTGTCACACTCCGCATGGCCGTCGAGCCGAGGATCGCAGACGCGGTTCGACCTGCGCCAAGGCTAACCGCAACCAATCGTTCTGCCGTGGCAAACTGATGAGCCATGGTATTTGCGAGTTTGTTGGCTGTAGGGGTGACACTTTCCCTTCGAAGTTGCTTGATCAGGTCCCCGGTATTGATGGCGACGGGGCAGTCCAGTGCGCACAAGCCATCGGTGGCACAGGACTGCTTGCCCGCAAACTCGTAATCTTCCTCGAGTTGTTTGGCCAGTTCGATTCTGCCTGAAGCGATGAGTCGCTGGCCGGCGCGGCGGAGAACGATCCGTTGCCGTGGCGAAAGAGTAAAGTCGCGGCTGGGACATCGGGGTTCACATGCCCCGCATTCGATACATTTATCGACTACGTCTTCGACGATGGGCAAGTCCTTGAGATTCTCCAAATGGAGTTTCGGTTTGGCGGTGAGGATGACATCGGGGTTGAGCAATCCATCCGGGTCCACCGCCCGCTTGAGTCGATACATCAATGCGACTGCGTCCGAGCCCCATTCGGTTTCCACAAAAGGAGCCATGTTCCGCCCGGTGCCATGCTCGGACTTGAGAGCCCCGTTGTAACGATGGATGACGAGATCGACCATGTCGTCGATCAATCGCGCGTATTTCTGAGTGTCCTTCTCGCAGGACATCGGTTGCGAGATGACAAAGTGCAGGTTACCGTCCTTTGCGTGTCCGAAAATGATTCCGTTTTTATATTCATGTTTCTTGAACATGACCTGAAGGTCGTCGATAGCATCGGCCAAGCGATGGATGGGGAAGTTGATGTCTTCAAGGATCGCCGCTTCGCCCTTCGCTCGCATTGCCGCTACGGCCGGATACATTCCTTTCCGAAGCTTCCAGATGTTGGCTTGCTCTTTCTTATTCTGCGTGAACTCGATTGGGCTGAGGGGATGAAGCTTGGGTTGGCAACGGGTTCGGAACAACTCCAGTTTGGCTTGGAGTGCATCGGCATCCGGTGCTTGAAACTCAAACAGCAGTCCCATCAACTTCTGATGATCCGACAATCGCTGTGGCAGTTCTTTTGGAACTCCCTCGAGATTTCGGATCGATTCCAGGCTGGCTCGATCCATGAATTCGACGGCATCGGCTTGGATGTCGATCAGTTCCGGGATGATATCGCACGCAGCATGTGCATCGGCAAAAAAGGCCAGGGTCGTCGCTTTTTCGGGAAAGTCGGGAACCGTTCGAAGCGTCGCTTGGCTGATGAAGGCGAGGGTTCCCTCGGCTCCAATCAGAACATGACTGAAGATCTGCAAAGGGTCTTCGTGATCCACGAATGCATTGAGCGAATAGCCGACGGTGTTTTTTTGTTGGTACTTGCGGCGGATCTTTTCCAAGAGCTTGGTGCTGCCAAAAATCGAAGAACGGATTGCTAGAAGTTCGGAGCAGAGGGCAGATTGTTCGCGTTGGAAGCGGGCTGATTCGTTCTCGTTCGCCGTATCCCAAAGGCTGCCGTCGGGCAGGATGAATCGGATGGAATCGAGTGTGTGATAGGCATTGTTGGCAACGCCGCAGCACATGCCGCTCGAGTTGTTGGAGAGCATGCCTCCGATCATTGCCGAGTTGATGCTGGAGGGATCGGGACCGATCTTTCGCCCGAACGTCCTCAGGTTGGCATTGACCAATCCGCCGATGGCACCTGGTTGGACGCGCACGCGCGATCCGCCATCCAGCGGTTCAATCGATCGCCAATGGCGCCCGATATCGACCAACCAACCGTCGGTCACCGATTGACCTGAAAGGCTGGTCCCACCCGCGCGAAAGCAGAGTGGAGTCCGCTTGGTTTTGGACGCGGAAAAGATCGCTCGAATCTCATCCTCAGTACGAGGTTGCAGTACCGCTTTGGGGATCAACAGGTAGGGACCGGCGTCGTTGGCGAATGCGTAGCGTTGCCAAACTTTTTCAAGGACATCGGCACATGGGCGATCGAGATTCATGAGAGCTCAAGCTGGGAGAGAAAACGTATCCAAAGATCTCCGCGTCATCGCTGGAGCACCTCATTCTAAGCCTATCTGCCACTTGGATGTTACGAGCGTTCGGCTCGCAAAAAAGTGGGAAGAATTGGCTGCGCAGGCTGCGAAGGTATAGCGAGGAACGCGTTAAAGCATTCTGCACGAAGTCCAACCGACTCCGAATGCAGGGAAGCGTTTCTGCAACCAGTCGTCGGGCCAGTCGTGTGGCCCGTTTCGAAACCGGGAGCTTTAGCGATCGAACAATTTTTTGAACGCGTAAACGGTCGCGGCGCGTCCGGCCCGTGCGATCGAGGTGGTGAGCGGAATTTCTTTCGGGCATACAGCGACGCAATTCTGTGCATTGCCGCATGCTTGAATTCCTCCGGGGCCTGTCAGCGTTTCCATGCGTTCCTTTTGAAGGCTCTTGCCGACGGGATTCGCATTGAAGAGCATGGCTTGCGAAATGGCATGTGCCCCGAGAAATTCCGTGTCGTAGGCGGCTTTCTTGCGGGCTTCCAAGGCTTCGTCGGTTTCGCCTGGTTGGCGTTGAATTTCGATCTTATTGAACTGAGGGCAGGCTTCCAAGCAGCAGCCGCAGCTCATGCATTGGCTGAGCGGGTAGTTTTGTTCTTGGTCATCGCGGGAGATGCGGGGACCGGCGCCCATGTCGAAATAGCCATCGACGGGAATCCAGGCTTGGACTCGTTTGAGGGAGTTGAACAAACGGGATCGGTCGACGACAAGATCCCGAACGACCGGGAACTTGGTCATCGGCTGCAGTTCGATTTCCTCGGGATTGTCTTCTGTGAGTCGATCGACGAGGGCGCTGCAGCTTTGGCGGACGCGGCCATTGATCACCATGGTGCAGGAACCGCACACTTCTTCCAAGCAACCGCAGTCCCAAGCGACAGGGGGAACCGCCTTGCCTTCAGAGGTTTTGGCTTGGGCAGCAACCTTTTGAAGAACGCTGATCACATTCATGTCCGGTTCGTACTCGACTTGATGGCGTTCCCAGTAGGGGGGTAGACCGGGACCATCCTGCCGCAGAATACGAACGTTGATCTTTGAGGGTCGGCGCTTCTCTGCTTCTGGAGTGGCTGCAATCATGAGTGCCTTTCCGATGAATTGGATCGTTGGTTGGCTTGGGTGTATTGAGGGATGAGTGTATCGGGGGGTGCGAACATTGGATCGCGACCCAACTTTTGGTGGGCTTCGACCAATAGGCTTCGACTAGTGGGCTTCGACCAATTCCTTGGATGGGGTCTTGGAATCGCGGGCCTTCGCTTCGGTCCGTTCTTTCCAGACCTGTTCGATCACTTCGGCCCCGACCAACCCATACATCCGAGGACGCGGCGGGAGGAGGCGCGTGTCGACGTCTTCGTAGGTCAAATCCGGTTCGTGACCTTGCCACGTGCAAATAGAGGACTTGAGATATTGTTGCGTGTTGGCTTCGAAGGCATCGCACCATCGCTCTGCTTCGCGTCGTTTTTCGGTGGGATCGGTGGCTGTCAAGCTGGGCATGCAGAAGTCGGGTTTGAAGTGGGCTCCGCGACTTTCATCCCGTTCGAGCGCCCCTTTCAAAATGCATTGGGCAACAGGGAACATGTCCTGGAGCGACTTTGTAAAGAGGACGTTTTGATTGGTCCAACTGCCGGTATCCGCGAGTGAACAGCGTTTGGCTCGTTCCGCCATTTGAGAGACCCGCGCGTACGCGTCGGTCAATTGATCGTTGTATCGAACGACCGTCGCTGTTCGAGTCATGGTATCCCCTAGCTCTTGATGGAGCAGGTAGGGATTCTCGCCGCCGGAGGGATTCGACAGCAGCTTCTTGTGCCGATCTTCTTGAACGCGTGTGGCATTTTCAAAGAGGCTACTTGGGAGGTCCGCCGACGCTTTATTCCCATTGATCCAATTCACGATGCCAGGACCAACGAACAGCCCGCTAAAAATGCAACTCAAAAGGGAGTTAGCACCCAATCGGTTAGCGCCATGATATTGGTAATCGCATTCACCGATGGCATAGAGACCTGGGATGCTGGTGCTTTGATTCCGAGGCGAACCAGGAAGCAAACCACCTTCGCCGTTGGCTTCGTAGTCGACCCATAGACCGCCCATGCTGTAGTGGACGGCAGGGAATATCTTCATCGGTTCCTCGCGAGGATCGACCCCTTGGAACTTCTCATAGATCTCGAGAATGCCTCCTAGCTTGCGATCCAGTTCGGCGCGTGGGATATGGGTCAAATCCAAATAGACGCACATCCGGGTCGGATCGACGGATAGTCCTTCATTGACGCAAATGTTGAATATTTCGCGGGTGGCGATATCGCGAGGAACGAGATTGCCGTACTTCGGGAACCGCTCTTCGAGGAAATAATAGCGTTCCGATTCGGGAATCTGTTTTGGAGGTCGCTGATCGTTTGGTTTGCGAGGGACCCAGACCCGACCACCTTCGCCACGAGCGGACTCGCTCATCAATCGGAGTTTGTCAGCGCCGGGAATGGCGGTGGGGTGCACTTGAATGAATTCCGCGTTGCCGTACTTGGCACCGGCTTGGAAGCATCGGCTGGCGGCGGTTCCGGTGCAAAACACGGACATCGTCGAACGTCCATAAATCAAGCCGCATCCTCCTGTGGCGACGATCACTGCGTCGGCTGGGAAGGTGCGGATTTGCATGGTGACCATGTCCTGTGCGACGGCTCCCACACAACGTCCTGCATCATCCAAAACAGGTCCAAGGAAATCCCAGAACTCGTACTTTTTAATTAGACCGGCCACTTCGTGCATGCGGACTTGTTCATCGAGCGCATACAGCAATTGCTGTCCTGTGGTGGCTCCGGCAAAGGCGGTTCGTTTGTAGAGGGTTCCTCCGAATCGCCGACGGTCGATGAAGCCTTCTGGGGTGCGATTGAACGTGACCCCGAGACGATCCATCAAGTCGATGACTTTCGGTGCCCAGTACGCCATCTCCTTGACCGGAGGTTGGTTTTGAAGGAAGTCACCGCCGTAGATGGTGTCATCGAAGTGCTTCCACTCGTTGTCCCCTTGCTGCCGCGTCTGGTCGTTAACGCTGTTGATGCCACCTTGGGCGCAGACGCTGTGGGATCGTTTGACGGGAGTCAAGCTCAGGAGATCGACGGGAATTCCCAGTTCAGCCAATTTCATGGAGGCAGAAAGCCCAGCCAATCCACCGCCGACGACCAACACTCGTTTGCTAGCCATTGAATAACCACTTCTTATTTGTTGAGACTTGGAGGATGTTCGCCGCGGGTTCGAAGGTCGTGAGGCCTACCAGGGAAAGTAACTGCGAGCGATCGGATCGGGATAACCAAGGGAATCAGGGGGAAGCCTAAGGAAGCAAGCCTCGAGTAGGGTAGGGAGGCACCTTGCTCGTGCGTCGCCTTACTCACTCGGGGATTGGGTCGGGGCCATGGAAACAGGACCGATGGCCGGACTTCCCGCGTGTTCATGTCCATCTGTCCGTTTGTGATCGTCAGGACGGATCATACGACCTTCTTCACGGACTTTGTACATTTTATCTTCGATGACTTTGGCGGCCGTCGCGTCGGTCTGAGTCACCGCGACGAGGGAACTTAAACCTGCCAGCCCGAGCAAGACTCCGAAGGCGGTACAGGCGAAAGTGGCTCTCCCCTGGGCACGTGGGGTGAGCCACAACCCCCAGGTGATGCCCGCGGTCCAGATGCCGTTCGCCAGGTGGTACACGCAGGCCAAAACCCCTATCGCATAAAAAATTGGCCAAACAACCCCGAGGCTTCCCATGGCATTAGCAAGGGAACTAGCAGCATTATAAGGCCGGAATTGGGCGAAGCCGATGGGTTCTACGAACTTCAACCACCATTCCGCATGCAACCAGCCGTGCAGATGGAGAACATGGATGAAGATAAAAGCGAAGGCGATGTAGCCCGTGATGCGTTGAAGTGTATACCGTCGGTTCGCTGCTAAACGGTAGCTCGATACATTCGAATGGCCGGTACGAGCGATCCATACTCCGACGACGGCGTGGAATATGATCGGCAAGAAGATGAACAACCACTCGACTACCGGCAAGAATGGAATGCTGTGGATGGCGAAGACTGCGTTCTGAAAAACTTCGGTACCGCTGACCAAGCTGGAATTGGTGATCAAGTGGACGCACATGTAGGCACCCACGGGAACCAAACCGCTCAGCGAGTGGAGGCGGCGAATTAAGAACTCGTGACGCTGGAAAAAACTACCGGTGGATTCCGCGTGGCTGGATTCGGACATTCTCAAGAATTTCTACGTCGGGAAGCTGGCTGATCGATTTTTCAAGGACTCGGCCTTGAATACAGCCAAAAGTCTCTATCGGTTCACCTGTAGAGGATATCTCACACTTAACGGTTTACCAAGTCTCGTTTGGCGGCATAACTGCTACAAACATCGAACTCAGACCGTGCAATCGACCCAACCTGATGGACAGGCCGTCGAGGCCGCCGCGAAGTAGGGCAAATTTTCTGAATTCGTTGACATTGCGGTCTCGACCGAACTATACTCGACTTCCAGAAACCACGCTGTGTTCTCGCCTGGATTCTCTCGTCAAAAATCATCCTTCGACCTATTTGCTTGCGGTTGACTCATGACACGACTCGGCCAGATTTTCACCCTGCTGCTCACTCTTTTGAGCGTTGCATTTTTCGTTGCTTCGGTGGCGGTCAATGCAGCCCACAAGGACCTGCGCAAGCAAGTCGCTGATTTTCAGACGCGACAAAAACAACTCGACACGAGTATCGATGAGCTCAAAAAGGCGGCTGAGATCAGTCGCACTCAATTGGCACAGGAACAAGTCGCCCGTCGTGTGTCGCTGGCAGCACTGCAAACGCAACTCGACACCGAACGAGAAAAGAATCAACAAGCCAACACGCAGTTGAACGACTTGAACTCGAAAAATACGTTGGCCACTCAAAGCTTGGCTCAAACCTTAGCCGAACTCAAGCGGATCACCAGCGAAAATGACCTTCTCAAGCAAGAGATCGATAAGATCGTCACGGATCGCAATGCACAACGTCGCAGCGTCATTGGATTGACAGATCAATTGAACGGCCTACTGAGCAAGCGAACCGATTTGCAATCGGAAATCGATACCCTCCGCGATCAAGCGACACGCTTTCAAGCACTCGCCGATATTCGCGGAACTGCTCTCAAAGCCGCCGGGGTTGCTGATCCTGATGACGTTCCTCCGACCGACCTAAAAGGTGTCGTGTTAGCCGTGGGTGGCGATCAATCCGTCGAAGTGTCGATTGGACGGGATGATGGGATTCGCGAAGGCCATAAGCTAGATATTTACCGCAACGGTTCGTACCTTGGACGGATCGAAATTCGCACAGTCGTCGAAGACAAAGCCGTCGGCAAGGTTATCCCTGCTTTCCGCAAGGGATTCATTCAGGCCGGTGACAAAGTATCGGCTAAGGTTTACTAGTTTTGTGTGATCAGAATGGCTCGCTGGATTGGAATGCCAGCCTAGCCATGGCATGTTGACTGAATGGGTTTTGATCCAATCAACGAAATCAACAAGCCGGTTCGGCAACCGACCCCTCCAAACTCTGTTCGACGGCAATTGACATGACCAAGCAACCGATCTCGATCTACACGATGATGATCATTCTGGCAAATATTTTCATGTTGCTAGCATGCATTTTTATGGCCATCGAATACTTCGGACGGTACGGCGGTCCTTCTTCTCCCAAGCCTCCCTCCAACGTCCAGTGGAAGAGCTCGACTCCGTCTCGCTTCAGCGCGTAGCCCTTATTCTTGAATGTTGTTCGCGGACTTGCTTGTGCGTTTTGAAGTGGCCCGTTTTTAGCTTTTTCTCCGTCTCATGCTTTCTCCGCCGAGGCGGATGGTGCTCGTGCTCGTCATCGAACGGTCTTCTTCGAGCACGAATACGATTGGGAATAAAGCCATTGGTACGACTGCACGGCAGGGATGGTGATCCGCGGCCATTTGCGCTACCCTAATGTTGCCGTGTTCCCGCTGGATTCGGAGCGATCGGATTTTCGTGATTCGGCGCGTCGGTATTGCGGGTTTTGCAGTTCGGAGACCGGTCCTCAATGTTGCAATTCGGACTGCATCACGATTGGATGTCCGAAAATGTTTGTGGAAGTTGGCGCGAAAACGATAGAATGAGCGTCAGACCATCAATATTCCCAGCGAGCCACCATGACCAACGCTCAGTCCCCAGATCGAGCTCGGACGAATTCCGAGAGTAGCCAGAGCAGCACGGGTCGCTGTCCGTCGTCCAATTCTTCCTGTCCAGTCGATGCCAATGATCGAGCGGCGGATTCCGTTCCGGTTCGATTGCAAGAGTGGGTATTTTCCGTTGAACAAGATTCTAAGACGCAAACGAAAGAGTATCTGGAACAGGTCGACGCAAGGCAATCGGGCGAGTGAACCTCGACTGCTTGCTCGTTGGCTTGGTTTGGAGAGCGAGTTCTTCGTACGGCATCCACATGATCAGCCTCGGGATGCGCTGGCAGACTATATCGAACTGGTCCGTGATCTTTCGAAGCAGTTGCCCGTCGCACCGAGTCAGAGCAGCCCGTTGCGGCACTTCTTGGCAAACGGATCGAGTATTTCTCTGGAGACAGGATCGCAGGCCCATCTTCACTCCGCTTTGTTTGAAACGGCAACTCCCGAGTGCCAAAGCCCTCGCGATCTAGTGGCCTACGAATTGGCCAATGAACAATTGATCGAGAAGGCTTTTTCGTCGCATCACGGAAGTGTTCAATGGTCGTTGATCAAGTCCAATACGGATGCCCATGGTCATACCTTAGGGCAGCATGAATCGTATGACATGCGGATCGCCACAGGTGGCTGGTTGCTGGTCTGGTGGATTGGACTGGCTTTGCTGTTTCCTTGCGTTGTTCTCTATCGCATCGCTGCCATCCTTTGGATGGGGTTGATCTATGGGCTTTGGGGGACCGAACGATTGATTCAAAGGGCTCGATGGCCTTATCAAGCGCAGAAATCAAAGCCACGCGATAAACGATCTCAAGGAGCGAATGCCGATCATGATACGGTCTCCGATGTGGGAAGGGTCGACCCGGATACAGTCGACCCAGTTCCAGCGGACAATCCAACGAATGAAAACGGAGAAGAGTGGTATACGATGCCGGAGCATTTCCTCTCCACGCGATGGCTTCAATGCACCGCATTTGGACTGAGGTGTCTCCATCGCCCCATCGCGTTTTACTTCGGCCTTCTCATCTCCGCGGTCGCACTCAGACCACACCGACGAGTTATGTCCGCCTTTCTTTCGTCCAGATGCGTTCTGGATGGTGCTGGATACGTAGATGACGATAACCATTTTTGGATCAGCCAACGTGCCAGCCAAGTCGATTGCATCATCGGGTTCGGCAGTTACGGCCGTGATCGGCCTATGTTCCGATGCGATGCGATGCTCAGGGAACTTTTTTCGGACCCCTATTTTTCGTTTGCTCGATACATGCAGCTATTCCGCAATCGTCAACGAGTGGAACTCGCGATCGGTGATTCTGGAATGTGCCAGCAGTCGCAGTATTTGCGTTTCGGCATCACCGCTCTCATCTTGGATTGGGTCGAGTATGCCGACCCATCGGAGTACCCCCACCTGAGATCTCCAATCGAGGCGATTCGAGAATATGCGCGCGACTGGATGTTGGTGCGAACGGTCTGCGATCGAAGAGGATACGATCAATCAGCCAAAGAGATTCAGCGATCGTACTTGAAGCAAATCAAACGCTGGTTGCAGGACCGGTCCGATGTGCCAGCAGAGGCTTGGGAAATCGTTCAACAATGGCAAACCACTCTGAATCAAATGGTCATGAAACCTTCGGACCAAGGAGAGTTACCCATGGTTCTCGTAGGCCGAATTGATTGGCTGAGTAAGCTTTGGTTGTTACATCAGATGGAATCGGATACGGCCTGGGCAATCAAAAAGAAAATCGACATCCGCTACCACGAGCTTTCGGATCAAGGGTATCACCGTCAGATAGCCAACTATCTTCAGCTATCTCCGATTGTGAACGATGGGGAGATCGAGCGAGCACGCCGAGCTCCGCCAAGCGACTCCCCGGCGCGCCGCCGCGGCAATCTCATCCGAGAGATGTCCGAAGGGGCTTCTGAGTTACGGGTCGATTGGCGCAGCGCGAGCTATGATCTCGAAGGCGTTCACTACCATGTCCATTTCTAAAGCTCGACTGTTCATTCTTAGGTAAGGCACTTCCTAACAGCCTGTTGAAAGAGTGAGCTTCGACGCCCTCATTTTGAAGTTGCGCGTTTTTGGTTTTTCTCCTGCTCGTGCTCAATCCGCCGAGGCGGATGGTGCTCGTGCTCGTCATCGAATGAGATTTTTCGAGCAGCAAGAGCACGAAAAGTCAAGGAATCGCTGATCTGTTCAACCTTCCTCGGCAAGAGACGCTTCGGAGTCACTGCGCCAAATGCGAAAACGCACCTCGGCTTCGTTTGGTACGTAAATTACCAAAGGTAGCTTGCTGTTGTAACGCAACAATTTGGGTTCCCCTCCGAGCGTGATCCAACGCATCACTTTGGGGATGGATGGGTCGACACCAATGAGTGTACCTGCCATTGGGCCAAGTTCTCGCACGATGTACTTGGGATACCCCCAACCTATGATGGTCTCCTCTTCGATCTTTCCCGAGAAGAAGTAGCGATTGGCCGAATCGGTCTCGACCATTTTTCCTACCTGCAACTCGACCCGGAAATCGGTTTCGTTTTCCTGTTCAGGAATTTGGATCACAAACCGTTTGGTACCCTCGCCGGCTTTCGGAAAGGCTTTCAGTTGGTCGCTTGGGGGTTGTGTCATCGAGAGAACCGCAATAGAGGAAAAGATGAATAAAGCTGCAATCGTTTTCATTAGGATCGTTTCCTGGACAGAGTCTGGACAGAGTAAGGATAGGCATTTTCGATTGCAGGGCCATCTGGACTGACCCTCTGCAAACTCGAGTGTTGATTCTACGCTGATCGACCGTTACGCCGTTCCGCGAATTGTAACCTGAAGCGGTAGAGGCGGTCCTCTCACTCTTTGCTGGCGCTCCAGCTTAAGATTTTTACTTTGTGGGTAGCACGACTGGATAAATCGACAAATCGTTAAGAACCATGTCTTATCGATAGAGATCCGCAAGTCATTTCAATATCGTGGCACCTGGGTGTCGATATCCATGCTCCATTGATCGATCCCTCCCGCCATACTGAGAGCATCTTCAAATCCATTTTGGCGGAACCAACGGACAACGCGCAGGGATCGGCCGCCGTGATGGCAATGGACAACCACTTGTTTGTCCTTCCATTGGTTCAATTGATCGACGCTCGGTGGCCATTGACTCATGGGGATCAATTCAGCACCCTCGATGTGGGCCGTATCGTATTCTGAGGGCTCTCGGCAATCGAGGAAGGCAAGAGATCGTCCAGTTTCCGTGCGCCCTTGATCCAACCATCTTTTGGCAGTGTTTACATCGATTTCCATGGCGTCTTTCCAATCGTCTTATTGACAAAGGCCAACCAGTGCCTGAGGAACCTACTCGCGGAGCAAATCCGCGTGTCAGCCGTGTTCTCGCTCGTACACGTTTTGTCTGCGTGGCTTCGAGCATTGATTGAGAAGTAAGATAATAAAAAAGGCTGAAATGAACATGGTCCATTCCAGCCTAGGTTGGGCGAACGGCTAAGAAGGACAATCGACCACTCAGCCGCATGCGTTGTTGGTGCGATGCTATTCGATCGAGGATGCGTCCCAGCTATCGCCTGCGTCCCTCGTTCCCATAGCCCCCCAGGGCCCATACGGGCTGGGCAGGTTCGAGCGAGCACCGTCGATCCCCTCGGGGGCTTCGCGGCTCGCATCCCCCGCGTCGATAGAATTGGGGATATATCGAACATTGTTGTCGCCAAAGACAACGTGGGCACCGGAGCCATGGTAGCTTGAAGCGGAGGAGACCCCCCAATCCCAAAGCGATTGATTGCAGGAAGGAGAGTTTGGGGGGAGGATCGTTTGGATGGAAGCGTGGTTGTAGTCACCGTCCTGCCATCTCATTCCCTGCGAGTGCCACAGGTCTCCCGTGTTGACCATGGATGGGTTGTACTTGTCACCCAATTGCACCCGTTTGCAACCGATAGGGTTCCTCACGTTTGCTGCACCCGCGGCCTGCCAACGAGAGCCTTGAATCCGCAGTTTGCCTTGACCAGTGCCCAAATTTTGCGATGGGGTGGTTGCGATTTCACCTAGTAGAATTGTAAATGCCGTCCCGTCGGTGAGGTCGGCTAGCCGACGGGAATAGCGACCTTGAAAAGCACCTCGATTGGCGGCGGGATGCCATGCTTGGTTTACATTGACAACCGTATCCCCGTAGCAAGCAGCATAGTTCACGCGCCCCGTTCCATCGTAATCCCAATTGGCGTCTGGATTCATTTTGCCTGGATCCGAAGGGCATCGCAATCCGGCGATCTGTGTGCGCCATGGCGTGAAGTTGCCTTGCATATCCCACGTCGAGCGGAAGAAGGGACGCTGCGTTTGAATTTGGTTGAACAGAGCTTGTTGCTCCATTTGCGGCAAGATCGAAACGAACAAAGAGTAGCGGTTGATACCGATACGACCGACGTTCAAATCCTCGTCATGAATGCTCCATGGATTGCTAGAGCAGGGACCTTGCGCTCCTGCGGGAAGTTTCTTAAACGCGGATTCGTAGTTCAATATCGCCAAGCCGACTTGCCGGATGTTGTTGGAGCACGACATGCGCCGCGCCGCCTCTCTGGCCGATTGCACCGCTGGGAGCAACAACCCGACTAAGATGCCAATGATTGCAATGACGACTAACAACTCAACCAGGGTAAACCCTGACCGTTGGCGTTTGGACATCGCTGTGGACTCCTTGAGATTGAAGAAATAGCGAAGAAACAATTCGATTGCAAAAACTTAACATGTCGATCAGGAAAGGTCAATATTTTTGTTAAAAACCCCCTTTAAGGGCGAGTATTCTGCCCCGTGGGCAGGCAGGGCGAAATCGAAGGGAAGCATTCGGCTGAAATTTATGGCCAGTACTTCCGGTTGGTGGGCAAATCGTTTTGGTCGGCAATCGAGGACAACAAAACGATGAGAACAAACGGTTGGATCCCAGAGACGGTGCGCCCAAAAGATGGCACAGATCCTAGGCCTTGATTGACCTTAGTTCACGGCAGGGTTCGAGACCAATTCGACAGGGATTCGCAGCCGCGAGGTTTCGCGAAGGACGACAACGTCGATGATTCGGCCCGCAGCGGATAGGCCGACGAGTTGTACCAAGTGCTCATCATTCTCAACAGGATTTCCATCGAATTCGAGAATGATGTCTCCGTAACGAAGTCCTGCCAGCTCGGCGGGGCTATTGGGCTTGATCACTTTCACGAAGGCGCCACGGGGGCGCTGGGCATTGACTCCGGAACCCGAATCGAGGTTGAACGCTTTCTCAACGCTGACTCCCAGATACGAACGATGCAACGCACCTCGCTCGACCAACTGCGTTGCAACGTTGATGGCAATATTGATGGGGATGGAGAAACCGATACCTTCGTTTCCTCCCGAGTTGCTGGCGATGGCGGTGTTGATGCCCACGACTTCACCTCGCATGTTCATCAGGGGTCCCCCGCTATTGCCTGGGTTGATGGCCGCATCGGTTTGAATAAAGTCCTGATACACGATGGACTTGCTTCCCAATTCCAGATTGCGGCGACCTTTGGCGCTGATGATGCCGTAGCTTACGGAGTGGTTCAATCCGAACGGACTTCCGACGGCAAAGACATGGTCTCCCATTTCCAGGGTTCGGCTATCACCAATTTTCGCTACAGGCAGATCACGACGTCCCACATCGATGACAGCAAGATCGGTCGAGGGGTCTTCCCAAACGCGTTCAACCTTGAGCGGGGTCCCTTCGAGGGTCTCGATTCGAATGTTGTGGAGGGCAGCCGATTGAATCACATGTCGGTTCGTCAAAATGAAGTTGCCATTGCCGATTTGAACGACGACTCCTGAACCCGCTTCTTCCACTTTCCGAGATTCCGATTTGAGCGGTTTCGTATCGGTTCGAAAGTCATTGCGGGACGTATCGGGTCCGGCCTCTTCTTTGATCGCTTCGATATGCACCACGGTTGGGTTCACCAACCGAACCGCTTTGCGAAGAAGCATGGTTTGCCGCTCAAGCAATGTCACTTCATCAGCAAGCATCGCGTACTGTTCATCGCGATGTCGCCAGTCGACGGTGGAGTTGGCTGCGGATGGGCTACGGTGGGATGGGGCAGGTGCCACCACTCCACTACCAAGTCTTTTGGCATCCTTCAGCGATTCACTCGTTCCAATCGGTCGTTGGAATTCTTGACCGTTTGCGAGAGGGATATTCCCTCCCAACGCAAACAATAGCCAAGCGAAGGAAGTTTTCCAGCCAAACCAAGTACTCTTCATGATCGCTATCGCAGAACGGGCAGACAACGCAGGCAACATGGACGCGACAACCCATGAATGAGTCGTACTGTTGGTGTCTCGGATTCCAAAGCCACACGCTTGCACTGGAATTGGCTCGGATTGCTATCGTGACGAGAATGCCCTGCTGTCCTTGCCGGGGTACCCTTTCATACCGGTTGTATCGACTTTGTTGTGAATTCGATCCATGCCCGGCAGTAACGATTCTCCGATCGGAAAAATCGAATTTGGGGCAGTTGATGAATTCAGAACGAAGGGAAATAGCGACGCTCAAACCAGGGCTGTTCCAAACCGACCTGAAATTCCAATCAAAACTAGAATCTCTGTGAAACGGCAATATGCATTACGACACAGGGCTACGGGGTTCGTCGCCGCGCGGTCCGAGATTTCCGTACCGGTGGTAATCGAACGAGATGCTCTGTTCGATCACGTACCAGAGCAATTCCTGTCCGCTTGCCAGCACGGGAGCGTCGGCAATGTACACGAACTGCTCGTTGGCAGTCCTCCGAATCGTTTCAGGAACGCGATCAGCGGTTGCGTAACGGATGCGGGGAGCACGCCCTTCTTGCATAGCAGCTATCAAATCGGAATCGCTTTCGTCAATGAACTCGATCCGTCCTGCCCACGCTAACGTTAACTGTTCAAGCGTATCGATGACTCTTCCATCGATCTTAGGGTCGTAGGAAACGGTGGCACGACTACCGGTCGCAACGGCGGCGGCACATCGAGCGATGATTTCGAAAGCTGTATCACGTTCATCGATGCGGATTCGCAATGGGATGACGGGTAGGTAGCGTCGAACGTTGTCTTGTCCGATAAGTTTGAAGTGATCGTGTTCGACAAGTATTTCTTCGCGCGCGAATTGGTCGTAATGTGGCAGTGCGATTCGCAGTTTGGATACATCATCGACACCCGAGTGAGGGAGTTCGAGAATTTTCCGGCTCGAGCTATCCAGTCTGTCCCACAGATTTTGCAAGACCTGCAATTGCGGTTTGGTATCTGAGACGGGTGCTTCGCTGATCGGCCGGTCCGAGAGATCCATCAACATCGTGACGTAGTTAGGGCCACCGGCTTTCGTACCGGGTCCAAAGGCGCTTTTACCCATTCCACCAAATGGCTGCCTGAGAACGATCGCCCCAGTCGTCGGCCTGTTGATGTAGAGGTTGCCTGCCTTCAATCGCTGACGCCATATTTGCTGCTCGCGATCATCAAGGGACTCCAGCCCGCTGGTCAAACCGTATCCGGTAGCGTTCACGATCTCGATGGCTTCTTCCAGCCGACGGTAGGGAATGACTCCCAGCACGGGGCCGAACAATTCTGTCATGTGGGTGAAGTTCCCAGGGGTCACATTCCATTTGACACCTGGCGAGTAGAGGCATGGGTTGTCCCCTTGCTGCGTCGGCATCACGAGCCAATGTTCCCCATGTTCCAGCTCTTTCAGTCCTCGCAACAAATCTCCCGAGGGTGGACGGATCAGCGGTCCCATCTTGCTCGAAAGATCCCAAGCGGAGCCGATCTTGAGGCTGGTGACGGCATCGGCGAACTGTTCGCGAAACTCTTCGCTTTCAAAGACTTCTTGTTCTAGGACGAGCAGCGAGGTTGCACTGCATTTTTGGCCAGAGTGAGAGAACGCGCTATGCAAAATATCTTTGATGGCCAAGTCGCGATCGCTGAGACTACTAACAATCGTTCCGTTCTTGCCACCGGTTTCGGCAAACAATTTTGCGTTCGGAGTGGCACTCAGAATTTGAAGGGCGGTCTCGGTGCCTCCGGTCAAAATGACACGGGCAATCTCGGAGCGGCGAAGCAAATGCTTGCCAGCCATCGAACCGCTGCAAGGGATGAACTGCAACGCTTCGCGAGGAACGCCTGCCCGCCAAAAAGCCTGGCACATCACAAAGGCCGGGAGGACGGTATCGGACGCGGGTTTGAGCACGACTGGATTGCCCGCTGCCAATGCGGCCGCGATTCCGCCGCAAGGAATGGCAATCGGGAAGTTCCAAGGGCTGATCACGACCACCGGCCCGGAGGGCTTGGCGACAACGCTGCGATCGCGAGACAAGTCCAATGCGCAGCGTGCATAGAACTCGACGAAGTCGATGGCTTCGCTAATTTCTGGATCGCTCTCGAGAATTGTCTTGCCAGCATCAGCCATGGCCGCACCGATCAATTCACCGCGCGCTGCCCGCAATTCTTGGGCGACGTTCCGGAGAATTCGATAGCGTTCTGCAGGATTCAGTTCTTTCCAGCCTGAGGGATCCGCGATAGCGCATTGGGCGGCACGATGCAGTTGCTCTTCGTTCGCCTGTCGATATTTGGCGGCGACGACACCGGGTCGCGAAGGATCGTAGGAAGCGTATTCGTCCCCCGCCCCTTCCACCTCGTTAGCTCCCAGCGACAATGGAATAGGGGTAGCGTTTGCATCGCATCGACCTACCCAACGGTCGATGATGTCCTGTGCCCATCGGGAGTTAATCGGAACGGAAAAGTCGGTGTCGGGCTCATTGGCAAACGATTGCCAGCGGATTGGTTCCGGGGGAGTGGATGGGGGCTGCGTGCGATCTTGAATTCGTCGCGGTTTATTGGAGACTTCGGGAATGCGTTGGATCGATTCTATGAAGCCGTTTTCGAGGCGTTGCCAAGTGGAACTGCCAGCTTGGATACGAAAGGCATGTCGCAGGAAGTTATCTGGGCCAGTGTTCTCATCCAATCGCCGAATAAGATAGCCGATCGCATTGATGAACTCTTCGCGATAGCAGGCTGGGGCGTAAAGCAACATACTCCGTGAGAGTTCGAACATGGCCCGTCGTTGATGATTGGCCATTCCCTCGAGCATTTCGAACTGGACGTGATCGATCGCATTCGAGGCGACGGCCAAAACGATTCCATACGCCAGATCGAACAAATTGTGTGACGCGATTCCAAGTTGTACCGCCGTATGATTTTCGTTTTGCAAGCCGAAACGCAGCATCCGCTTGTAGTTCGCATCGGTTTCCAGTTTCGTACGGTACGGAGCTTGAGGCCACCCGCGCAGTGAGGCTTCGACCCGTTCCATTTCCATATTGGCTCCCTTGACGACTCGGATCGTAATGGGGGCTCCTCCTTGAGCGACGCGTGACTTTGCCCAATCCGTAATCGATTCTTGAACGAGGGACGAATCGGGAATGTAGGCTTGCAATGCGATGCCACCATGAACGTCCTCTAGCCCCTTTCGCGATAGGGTTTGCATGAAGATGTCTGCGGTCAAATACAGATCGCGATACTCTTCCATATCGAGATAGACGAATTTAGGAACGCGCTTACCATCGGGGCGAACGAACACTTCCTTCGCGGCGGCTCGGTAAAGCAATTCCAATCGATCGGCCACCATCCTCGTGGTGTTTTTGCGGGCCAGTGCAGAAATTTGGGAGTAAAGCGTCGAGATCTTGATCGAAACGCACTCGATCTCTGGAAGTTGCAGCACTGCCAAGTAACGATCGAGGCGTCGACGCGATTCCTTTTCTCCGAGAATGGCTTCCCCCAAGAAGTTCACATTCATTCGGACCCCTTCGCGTGTCCGTTCTCGAAGGTGAGCGCTAAGGGTCTCTTTTTCGGCTGGCAAAATCACGTTGGCGGTTTCTTTCCGCATCTTCTCCTTGACCATCGGCACCGCGACCCCAGGCATGTATTCGCCAAAGGATTGAAAGCCCTTGAGAAGAGCTTGATCGAACATGCTGAAGAAACGCGGTACTCCCTGGACGTCCAAAATATGGACCATCTGATCGACAACACGACCGGGGGAATTGCTCCTAAAACTCTGATCGGTGATTTGCGTTAGCGTCGATTTGTCTTCGGGGTGCTGCAGCATCCGATCCAATTCCGCTTGCTGCCGTCGTTCTTGAGGGGTTTGCAGTTGCGAGGCCCGCTGCTGAAGAAGCTTGGCGACTTCGAGCGCCGCATCGACCAAGAAGGGATCTTCGACCTGTGGAATCCCCGACAGCCCGCGTTGCTTCAGCAAATCTCGAACCGATTGCAGGTTCAGGGGAGCGGTTCGCAGCATCGAATCAGTCATCGATCGACCTTATTTGGAATAGATATTCTTTAGTTTGGATCCGAGCCTTCAACAGGCACTTGATTATAGTGCTCAGGCTTTGCGAGCGGATGCCCTAAATGCGAGTGGTTGCCCGCTGGGCTTGCCAACTGTGTTTTGCAGTGAGCCAAAGCGGGAATTTTGAAGTCGCGCTATTTTGGCGTCTCTCGTACTCGTACTCAATGAAATGGTACTCGTACTCGGACTCGATGCGGTATCTTCGAGTACGAGTACGAGTACGAGTACCGCTAACGCTGAGTACGAGTACAAAAAATGCTGGGAAAACATGTGTTGGATCTCAGAGAGGTTTGAAAATCGCAACTTCGAGATGCACATGAGCGAGAGAGAATCGCGTGTTAGTCCAGCCAATCGTTTGCGGCGAGACGTTCGGGAACATAGCGTTCGGTAACATAGCTGATGTCGCGACTGATGAGGGCTTCGACTTCCAGCTTGAAGTTGTTGTCGATCATCTTTTTGATTTCGGCTTGCCATGGTTTTTTGTCCGCAAACCAAGGATAGGAAGCGATCTGCCGAGCTCGATTCTTGTCTTTATCATCGAGTTTAATCGTGACGTTGTCTTTGAGCTGGCACCGTTCGAAATCGATACTGCGCAGACCGAGAAACTTGGCTTCCGGGATCGCCATCCGCATGCTTTCAAAGGCGAGATTGATTGATCCTTGTTTGATCACGCTGTAAATGTAGTAACCCCACGGGTCGTTATCGAGCAAGCAGAAGATGGGGAGTTTGAATTCATTGTGCAGACGGAACAGCATCCGCCGTACACCTCGCGAAGGCTGTCCGCCACCATGTGAAACAATGCACTTGTGTTTTTGCCAAAATTTGTCTTCGTTGAAGCGTTGCCAAACCGTACCCTTTTCGACGTGCAGGATGAACTTGGCTTCGCATTTCTTGATCCGGATACGATCGGGCTCGACAATGCTGGGGATGGGGTAGCCGGCAGCACCCATACGGGCTGCATCCAATTCGTTTTCGCCGTCGATGATCACAATGGGGCCAGCCAGAGCCCCTTTGGGTTCGGCATAGAGGTGAAGCTCTTCTCGCATCGCCCCGGTGATGACTTCCAAGTCTTCGATAACAGCGTCGGACTCCCCTTGATCTTCAAACGTGTTTTCTTTCGTTCCTTCGATGGCATGTTTGAGCATGTAATACATGCCCCGGATGCTGGTCGATTTCCCTTGTCGAATCAAGCGAGAACAGCCGCTGCCGACCAATAGAGTCTGCATGTAAGAGCGGGCTTGATTGAGATTAAACAGCTCGCGGCGATTCGTTTTCTCGCCCATTTCGATATGCCGTTTTCGGCGATTGAAACGGCTGTTCGAAAGCGAACGCGAAGGAACGTCCAAATAAGGATCTCGTCTCTTCTTCGCGATTTCGACGACTCCTGCCGCAAGTTTCTGCAGCTTGTTCATCGTGTCCACATCCTTGCCTTGGATAGGGACTTCCTTGACGTCATCCTCGACCGATCGCTTGGCCCGTTTTGCCATGTTGCTCCTCATGAATTCACTCTTGCAGGGTCCCTGTTTTACAAGGGATTTTCGGATTTGCCTAGCATCCTGCCGTATTGCTTCGGCTGAGCGAAGCCGCAGTACGGGCGATTGGATAGAATCATTCTCTCCCAATCTTTGGATCCCTTCGCTCTTTCCGAATCCTTTTTCCAAGCATTTCAACTGTGCCATTCCTTTTTGCTAGGAGCTCGCGTTGGATTTTGGCAGGTGCTGCCTGCTGGACGATTCTGATGCTCCCATTGCATGCTTTTGCTCAGACATCGCCCTCCTCTTCCGCCGACGATTCCAAACCGCGCAAAAGTTCGACGATCGATTTTCCCGAGTCTCGTCCGGAGGCGAATCACCCGTGGTTTGAGTCTGCGCCCTCTGGGATGTCGAAACTAATCGCTTTGGGGAATGTTCGTTTCGGGACCGACGATGAACGATTGCGGAAGGCGCGCAAGCAAGCTTTTACTTTTTTTCGAATCAAGGCGTCTTATCGCTACAAGTACACGCAACAGGACGGTCGGTTGGAAGACGACGATCCGTCGCAATGGGTGGCAGTGATCGATGCCAAGCTTCGTATGCTAGATATTCACCTTGAGCACGATGTCTATCTCCAATCCGGTTGGCAAGCGACGGATCCTTGGGATACCGCTTTGCTGAAGCATGAGTTTGACCACGTGGCGATCAGCACCGACCCGCGATTTCGGCAATTTTTGAAACAGTTGCTCCAGCAGCCGATCGAATGCACCGTGCGATGGCCGCGAGACGAACAATTGACGTCGGCCATTATCGACCAAGCGATCAATGCGGAAATGGCTGCCCGAATCCATGAGTTAGAGAGGCTTGTTCAGGCCCAATACGATCGATTGGATCAAGCGTCGCGGGATGGCAGAAACACGATCGAAGATCGGGAGCAATTCTTCCATAGTCTCTACAGCCTCGATTCGATTCGGGAATGCCATTTTTTGTATCTGGACACCGTTAAGCCATTGGTGCAAGATAGGCCGAGTAAGGAAGTTCGCGAACATTTTTCTCTCTTGATGACTCCTTAGATTTACATTCGATCTTTTTGATTTTGAGGTAGAAGCCTGGATGGCCTTTGAGACGACGATGTATGGACACGCATAGTATGAAATCATCCAAGCCGCCTCGGGCTTCGATGTTCTTTAGCGGCGGCGCCTACTTTATTCATTTTCTGTCCTTAGGATTCGCGTCGTTTCCGTTGCAGACGCACCTGAGAAACGCGCTGACGCCATCGACGGCCAGTTTGATCACCAGTGTTATTCCATTGGCTGCTTGCCTCACCTATTTCTTCTTCCGGTTCGCGGAATCTCGCGGTTGGACACGATCGCCACAGCGATTGCTGGTCGCTCTGGCATCCGGTGTTTGCTTGATGCAATTGGGAATGGGGCTCAAGCTGGAATCGATCACAGCGCAATCTTGGTGGGTCAGTCCAGGAATCGACGTGGCGGCCTGCTTGCTTTTGCTTGGCTGCGTGCAATCAAGCTGTATGACCGTGCTAAATCACATCGGAGTCGCGACGATGGGCAGTCACGCCTACACCGTCCGAGCCGCTGGATCGGCAGGTTACATGCTCGCCGTGGTAGTCATGGGAGCGATAGGGGCATCGGAAAAGGCCGTCTCGCAGACGCACCTTTTCATCGGTGCAGCCTTTAGCTTGCTGCACGTCGCGTTTGTATTGCTCAGTTTTCGATTTGTGCATTGGTCGAAGGAACACGAGTCCAGTCGTTCCTCATCCGCGATTTTGACATCCACTTCGGCAAACTCGACGAATAGCCATGCCGGTGCATCCAAATTATCGTCCGAGGAAAGCTTGAAGTGGTGGGGTTTGCTCATCCTTGTTTGGATGGTGGCAATGTGCGAAATGTCCTACGGACTTTATGCGCATGAATTCTTGACGACCACCTATGGCAGTATTGGTTATTTCGTCTTCGCCGGATCGATTGCTCTGGAGATCGCAATTCTTCTCGCCATGCCGATGTTTCCGGCGCTCAAACAACGATTGTTGTTCGTGGGGCCTGCGGGTTGGTTGACACTACTGTCCGGTTGTTTGATGGCCCTCAGCGGTTGGCCTATGATGGGTTTTGGCGCTGCAGCATTAGCCCTCAATTGCCCCTTCCAGGTATCTGCCAATGAACATGCACACCGTATGCGACCAAGCATGCTGGGGATCGCTTCGATGACATTGGCTCAGTCGATCGGTTACATGTCGGCAACGCTCCTATCCGCAGTTGTGGCCGCACAGGGGGGTGGTCCCGCTCGATTGTGGTCGATTATGATCCCGATTGCGTCGACGGCACTGGCTCTCTCGGTATGGCAAATGTCGCGCGACCGAGCCATTGCAAGCCGCGATGCGTTGGCCGCTCAATAATTCGAGGATAAGGCTAGGATTGACGACGAATCATGGAAGCAATTGGGCGCACCATCGCTATGCCTTCCAGATACGAGCCTTAGCCTCTCCCTGAAATGGGGCCATGGCGTTTCGAGTATCTACGATCAGCCGCGCATGTTGGCCCAGGAAGGAATAATCGAAGGCCGAATGATCGGTCGCGATCAGCGCGCAATCGATCGATGACAAGAAGTCCGCTGTCAATTCTTGGCTGACTGCGTTGGGGACATCGAACGAACGCATCGAAGGCAATTTCGGAACGTGAGGATCGGAGTAGCTGACGATCGCGCCGCGCTCGTTCAACAATTCGATGAGTTTGAAGCTGGGGCTTTCGCGAGGGTCATCGATGTTCTTTTTATAGGCAATACCCAGTATGCAGATGCGAGAGTTTTTAACCGGCTTTCCGAATTCGTTCAGGGCTTCGGAAACACGATCGACGACGTAATGAGGCATGAAAGTATTGATCTCGCCCGCTAGTTCGATGAAGCGAGTCGGAAATTCATGGCATCGCGCCAGCCAAGTCAGGTAGAACGGATCGATTGGGATACAGTGGCCACCTAGACCTGGTCCGGGATAGAAGGCCTGAAATCCAAACGGCTTGGTTTTGGCCGCTTCGATCACTTCCCAGATATCGATATTGAGTTTTTCAAAAAGGACTTTCAATTCGTTGACCATGGCGATGTTGACACATCGATAGGTATTTTCAAGGATTTTGCAGGCTTCCGCCACTTCGCAGGAGGATACTGGGACGACTTGGTCCATAACGGTACTGTAGAGATCGCAAGCTTTTTTAAGGCTTGCATCGTTCATGGCCCCTACGACCTTGGGGATCATCTGCGTTGAGAATTGTTTGTTACCTGGATCCTCTCTTTCGGGGCTATAGGCTAGGAAGTAATCCTGCCCGCAAATCAGACCACTTTCGTCGAGGATCGGTTTGACCACATCACGCGTGGTGCTCGGATAGGTGGTGCTTTCCAAGATGATCAGTTGTCCTGGGCGCAGGGACTTTTGGATCGAGCGGCAGGTTTGCTCGATGTACGTTAGGTCCGGATCGCGGCTTTGATTCAGCGGGGTTGGAACACAAATCAGAATCGAGTCGGGTTCGTCGAGCCGAGCCATATTGGCCGTAGGTACGAATCGTTCCTCGTGCAGCGATGGTGCCAACCATTGGGAGTCGAGATGCTTGACATACGAAATACCTTTGCAAAGGCTGTCCACCTTTCTGGGATCCACGTCGAAACCCCAGACCTGGGCACCCGAAACGCAGAAGCTTCGAACCAGCGGTAGTCCGACATAACCCAAACCGATCACGCCGACTCGAATGGTCATGGAGTAAGGTTCCTCGAAGAAGTCTTAGTAGGCGAAGTCTTAGTAGGCGGATAGGTAGAAGGAGCAATAGGGGGAGCTATTCCGGTTAGCGAACGTCTGGCAAAGGGGTGAACGCTTGGGGGGCGAGTCCGAGTCCAATGGATACTAGATCGATTCGAGCTGGCAATCGTCCAACGCGACACTGGCCCCTCGGCCCATATACCGAACGGCGATGAGCAATCGGACTTCATTCTCGCGACGCAGCACCGTCCCTTCAAAACCTTTGAACACCCCCGAACGAACCCGCACTCTTTGCCCTGGTTCCAGGTTCAATTCCGGAGCCATCGGCATGTCGGTTTGGATCAACTGATAGATCTGTTTAAGATCCGCGATCAATTCTGCCGGTTGAGGGACTGTCAGCCAGCGACTGACGGACCCAGTGCAGACCGCACGGTACCGAGACATCTCGTCACCACAGACGAATACGTAATTGGGAAACAAGGGTTCGTAGCTGGTACGCAATCTGCCCTGAGGAGAACGAAATCGCCTGCCGATGGTCGGACCGTAGAAAGGGATTTCGAGTTCAACCAGCTGCCGCATCAATTTCTTTTCGAAACGGGGCAAGGTATACATGGCCCACCATATTGCGGTGCGTTCCTCTGCCGATTCACCTTGGAAAAGGTTGACAGGCCAAATGTCTTGCTCGCGTTTTAGGATCGGCATGGGAGTGGTTCGATTCTCAAGTTTGAACTTACGACATCATAACCCAGGGTGTTCGCGAGAAACAGCGATTGCACCTTGGATGAGCCGGATCATGAACGGATCTGATTTTTCCGTAAAAAGCCAATGCGAAGTGCAAATCCTGGTTCGGTGACTGGCATAGTTTAACCATCGGCATCGCCGCGACGATTCATGGAAGCTCGTTCAAAAAGGCTCAATAATCCGGGGCATGGGTTGTTTGCCGTCTATTCCTAGCAGGGACTGGCGCAGGCCCCCCATCTTGCCCAATCCTCACCACAAGGATGCTGGGATTTCCAGGATTAAGTGGATTATGCGGTGCGACTAGCAATCGATTCACGACCCAAACATTCGGAGGGATGCAAATCTATCTAGCGATGGGATCTCCGATCTCGATAGAGTGCAAGGTATTCATTCGAGGTCACCATTTCGGACTAGGTGCATTGTGAAGATTCGCTCGACCAGTGTTGGACATACCTCCTTCTTGATCGTGATGACAGCGCTGAGTTTGGGCGTCGGCTGCAAGAGTTCCCAATATGCGGAACGATTCGGTTTAGGGACAATGGACCAACAGAAAGCCAAAGCCGCGGATTTCGATCCGTTTCCGTTGAATGACATTGGTCCCCCTGTGATGGGTGGTCGGCCCAGAGGCTTCATGGATCCGTTGCCGGAGCCAAAGCGAGCGGAACTGCAAGCCCGCCAGCCCAATCCGTATGCCAATTACAACCGCTAGTCTGAAGTGGTCTATGATCCCCATTGGGATAATCTTCCATACTGCCGTCCGCCCACCCAATCAGAGCCGCGAGCGTTACGGCTTGTTGATTTAATCGGTTACTTTTTTGGGGGGATTGCGCTATAACAGAAGAGTGCAAGGAGCCCCTTCTATGTCAGACTTCGCCGATGCGCCGTTGATTCGTGATCAACTGGTTCTATTTTCA
>Ga0194055_10000068_pt1 | contig 68529 bp, 117 predicted proteins | sample SepL449m_MetaG_FD_155482 | JGI IMG/M metagenome (GOLD analysis project Ga0194055, IMG submission 155482) | Anoxic zone freshwater microbial communities from boreal shield lake in IISD Experimental Lakes Area, Ontario, Canada - Sep2016-L442-9m | ecosystem: Environmental > Aquatic > Freshwater >... | reverse complement strand
CGTATCCCCCCTCCATATAGCGGTTTTGGGGTCGTCAAAAGGGGGGATAATCCCTTAAATGAAATATTCGTGTGAAAAAATGTTTATGGAAATTTTTGGAAAAATTCCCCCATATTAAACGGGAGTTAATTTCTACAAAACACGACCCCCTATTATATAATGAACCTAATATCTGAAAAAAAAATTTTTGGAAAATTTTAAGGAATTACCTATATTTGTGTATTATGACAAATCGGGTAATTGACACATATACAAAAGACTTTCTAACATATCATCATAAGGATTGGTATTGGGTTATTAGCCCTAAGACAAAGGAGTGGGTTGTTTCCGTGGGTAATACGGGATATATCTTTTTCAACAGTAAGTTTTGGAATGACTTCTCAATGTTTTATCCTATAGATGATTTAACCAATAACATTAAGACTTGGGTCCTATATAAGTTGGGTACTCCTGAGAGTGAACATTGTTATCCTGATTTTATACTTGGGAATTATGATTGGAGGGGCGAGTTCAATTCTTTAACGATTACTGAAGTTATTAATGAGGGTGTATAATATTTATTAATATGAGAGTGATAATAAATGAAAGTAGATTTGACTCAATATTTTCTGATTGGTTAAAGAAGGAGGATATTAAAGTAATGTATAATGTTTATTCTAGTAGATTAAATGGGTATGATGAATTAATTGTGAATGGAGGGATTTATTTATATCAGTATGATAAACCTATCAATTCAAATGCTTATATATTTTCATATAAGGTTGGTGAGGACAAACAGTTAATCTTTCGGGAATTAAACCCCCCCTCTATATTCCTGACCAATAGAAATGGTCTATTTAAAATATTCCCCCCTGAATACGTAATGGATTTCTTTGTTAATAAAGTAAGGAATTTTTTACAAAAAAGAATTGACAATAAAAACATCCCTACATAGGACAAGAGTAATCATTACTCTTATTAATTAAACGGGGGGTTAATTTCTACAGAACACGACCCCCTATTCTATAATGGACCTAATATCTAAAAAAAAATTTTTGGAAAAAATGAACCTTTTTATATATTTATATTTAAACAAAAAATAGTATGAAAAGAATTATAAGACTAACTGAATCCGACATTAAAAATATAGTCCAAAAGGTTATAGGAAAAAATTATAAGGATAATGTCTCCTCACTTGATAATTCCAATATTCATAATTTCAGAATACGCTCATGGGATATGAAAATTTATGTTGATATGTACGGTCCGATTAAAGTTATTAATGGAGAATACGCATGTCAAAAACGAAACTCTGAATGGATGTGTTATAACCGTAATGATAGACATATCCCAACAGAAAAAATAATGGATGAACTTGATTTGAGAAAATTTGGTTTTAGTTTTGATGATTTTATTGAATCATACGGTTAATAATCTAAAAATAACATTACATAAAAATCCCCCATGTATATAGAATAGTTCTATAGAAACACGACCCCTTGTTTTAAATTGTTCCCTATATGTAAAAAATAAATTTTGGGAAAAAATTTTGATAATGTCAATCTTTACTATTATCTTTATTAGATGGAAAAGGTTTGTAATATTTGTGGAGTGAATAAACCTATTGAAGAATTTTATATTCGTAAGGATTCAAAAGATGGGAGACGAAATGATTGTATAGTATGTCATCGTAAAAATAAACAAATATATTCTCAAAAAAATTCTGAACAAAGAAAATCTTATATGAGACAATATAGGATTGACAATCCTGATTCTATGAAACTATGGCAAAAGAAAAACCCTGATAAGTATTACGGTGGGGTTAAGAGATGGAGAGACGATAATCCTGAAAAAGTTCGGATTCACAAATCCAACAATCAAAAGAGAAGGAAATCTAAAGACCCCAAGTTTACATTAAAGGGTAATATTAGAAGACTTATACTTCAATCAATTACAAGGGGTGGTTATTCTAAGAAGACATTAACAAGTAAAATATTGGGGATTGATTATGAAGGGTTTTATAAACATATTGAAAATCAGTTTACTGATGGTATGACTTGGGATAATCGGGGGTTATGGGAATTGGACCATAAGATTCCTGTGTCTTTGGGTAAAACAGAAGAGGAGATTATTAAATTGAATCATTATACAAATTTTCAACCGTTATGGAAGAAAGACAATATTGTTAAGAGTGATAAGGTTCTCCCTGAGTTTGAGTATTTGGTTAAAGAGTATATTCAGTAGTGACAATTATATTTAAACCCCACTTCTCTAATACAGGTGGGGTTTTTTGTTTTATTTATAATAAACAAAAAATACTATGAACAAAAGTTACAGTAAGATAAGACACATACAGGAATCTAATCAGAGATTGGAGAACCGATTGTTAAATGAACAAGTTACAACAGGTGCCACTCAGACAACACCTAATACAAAATACATGGCGGCGGGAACTAAATTTTGTTTCTTTGGTTCATGTAGAATAGATATAAAAGTTATTGATAATACAACAAGTCAGATTATAACATCTAAAGGGGCTGAAGGGGGTGATGTTAATTCATTATATCCCCAAGTTATAAAGTTGGTTCAAGATGAATTAACCTCTAAGAAAATTACAGGTGTTACCTTACCAACATTAAACCAATTAGAGGATACAAGTCCTAAGAAATAAAACATATAATAATTTAAACCCCATTCTTTAATACAGGTGGGGTTTTTTGTTATATAATATAGACCGCACGGTCCGAACTCCCTTCGGTCGAGGTCAATCCCCCCACCCCCTTTTTTTGAGATTTTTGTATATTTATTATTATGGGGAAATTTATAATCACAGAATCTGAAAGAAAACATATATTATCCTTATATAATTTGGTTGAGGATTTTAAATCACAAAAAAAAGAATAACTTATTATATAAATTAATATGAAAATTATTATCGGAGAAAATAGAATGTTTGAGATAATGGACTCTATTTTAAAATTATCTTATAATCCTGAGACAAGAGAGTTTTATAGTGGTGGGGTAATTGATGGGACCATTGGTTACAAACATAAAGATGGGTTTACATATGGGGGATATCATGTTGATGATATGGTATCTAATATATTCGGTAAAAACGCTGATGAGTTGTTATTAATTCATTTAAAAGAAAAGTTTCCTAACCTAACCATTAACAAAATCAACAATTAATTCCCCCTGTAAAGAAACTATTTTATTACAAAAGTATCATTTTCTAATATGTTTGTGATAATATTGTTCTTATATACTACGAGGGTAATCATTACTCTTATTAATTAAACGAGGGTGTTTTTTGTTTTATGTATATTTATCATTATATGAACAGAAGTTATAGTAAGATAAGACACGTAGAGGAATCCAACCTTAAACTTGAAAGACGAGTTGTTAATGAACAAATCGGTTTTATGCCTTCATATAGGAAACCTGACATTGATGTGGTAATTGATTTTGATGCCCCTGACACCACCAAAGATTTAAAACCTATATTAAAAAATTTTATTGAAAGAAAAAACATTAGATTAAATGATATTTTTGGAGGTAACGGTGGTAGATACAACCCATATAGATTGGATATTTCTGTTTTTAATGAAAGGGAAATTGGCTATTTAATTGATGATTTGCACGTTCATATGATGGTCACCCAAGATGTTAGAATTAAAGATGTTACACATCGTATTAAATGAAAAATATATTTAATCCCCATTCTTAATTAGAGTGGGGTTTTTTTATATCAAATATTTTTATTATATTTGTAATATGGTTTCAGATAGATTAAAAGATATTATATTCAAAAAACTTTATAAGGAGTTATCCAAGGTCGAGATTATTCCTTATAAGGACAGTGTATACTTTATCGATAGAGATAATAAGTATTGGTATTTTGAATATGAAAAGAATAATAAGTTATGGTGGAGATATGAATTCTTTCTCAATTTTTTTGTACTCTTTTCTTTGGAACCCTATGATTATGAGAAGGTTATGGGGGAGTGGGTGGAAGAGGTCCTCAACTGTAAGGTAAACACAACTATGAGTCTAATACAAAGGAACAAGGCGGAGGTGGAAGAGGTCCTCAACTGTAAGGTAAACACAACATATGGTATACACTCCCAAAATCAACATCGGGTGGAAGAGGTCCTCAACTGTAAGGTAAACACAACTTCTTCTTGCAGGCAGCCATTCACTGAGCAGGTGGAAGAGGTCCTCAACTGTAAGGTAAACACAACACTTGGCAACGCTTGGTTTGTGAAGGAAGTGGTGGAAGAGGTCCTCAACTGTAAGGTAAACACAACTTCCAATTCAATGGCACAACCCCCAAAGTTGATAGATGATATCCTTAACCATAAGGTTGATGTTACCATGGCAAGAATTACTGACCATAGTACCGAGGTAGAAGAAGTTTTGAATTTGGATACTGTTTTATAATATAAATGGGGGTATTTATCTTATATGAAATATCTTATTACCGAATCAAAGATAAACCAAATCATTCTTAACTACTTGAATGATAATGTATACCCCGATTATGATTGGGGTCCTGATTTATATAAGTTCTATAAGAAGGAGATTAGAAAATATAATAGTTACATATTCCCCGTTGATGGTTATGCCGGTTATACATACTATGGGGAGTATGCCAATCATAAAAATGTCTTGGAAATATCCGAATGGTTATCTAATAAGTTAACGGCACTTTTTGGTGATAATTGGCAACCCGTTTTTAATGATTGGTTTGAAGAAAGGTCGGGATTAAAAATTGGTATTAATTTTTATAATTAAAATAATATGAATACAACAGAACAAGAGCTTAGAGAAATACTTGATTATCAAATTGAGACAATAATAAGAAATGGAACAACATATGAATTTGAAATCATTAACTCACCATCGATTACCGTTGATGGGAAAAGTTTTTTAGCTTACACGAATACGGTATATAGAATTAGGGAACATCAGTTGACTTCAAAATTTAATTCTATAAGAGAAGAATTTGTGAACCGAGATGAATACGAAACGGTTAATTTTATGTTAACGTCTATGGAATTTATTTTATCATTCTTGGAGGAACATAAAGAAAATAGAATATTCATTATGGGTGAGTCATTTAATTCTGGCCCAAATCCTTTTTTCGTGAGAACTAAAACTATTAGAGCAATAGTGGTTTAATATCCATCCCCCTTTTTTTCCATGTGAGGGTTTTTTATGTTTAATATATTTATCTAATATGAAAATTATAATTACAGAAACTCAGAGTTTATATTTAAAACGTAGATTACATCTGATTGATGGTCTTGTAAAAAAAGTTCTTCTTGATGTTAGTCCAGAAGAATACAGCTATCATGATTATGTTGAGGAAATTGCTTGGTCCGTATGGGATAATATGGTTTACGATAGGGGTGATACGGTAGAGGAAGAGTTTTTTGATTATATACGGGAAAACTATTGGAAAGAGATTGAAAATTATTATTTGAATCGCCGACTTCCAAATTTTAATTAATATTTCCCATCTCTAATACAGGTGGGATTTTTTATTTGATATGTATTATGTATAATTGAATCATTATAATTATATTTAAGAATGTATGTCATCGAATAAAATAATTAACTTAACCCCTACAGGAACACAAACGACAAGAGATAATTCTTTTGCCCCGTTATTACCATCTGAAATAATTGAGGAGGTTCATGAGGCGTATGAATATGGCATTACGATGGTACATATTCATTCTAGAGACCCTGAGACATTAAAGAATAGTTGTAACAAAAATCACTATAGACCCATTATAGAAGGTATTAGACAACATTGTCCTAATTTAACTATATGTGTTTCATTAACAGGTAGATTCGAACCAAATATTGATAGAAGGACGGAAGTCTTAGAATTACTTCCCGATATGGGGTCATTAACCATGTCCTCATTAAATTTCCCGACTGGTGAATCAATTAATTCTCCTGATACTATTTTGAAATTAATTGAGAAAATGAAAGTATACGGTGTCACCCCTGAAATCGAATGTTTTGATTCTGGAATGTTAAACTACACTAACTATTTAATTAAAAAAGGTGTCTTAACGGGTCCTCACTACATTAATGTTATTTTGGGTAATATGTATAACGCACAATCAGACGTTGCATCACTGAATTCAATTATTCAGAATAAACCTAATAATAGTTTATTATGTTTGGGTGGTATCGGTAAAGAACAATTACCATGTAATCTGTTAGGTTTATTATATGCTGACGGAATTAGAATTGGGTTGGAGGATAATTTATATTACGCAGATAAAGTCAAAACAACTAATATTAAATTATTACAAAGAATTCGTAAGATAATGGACGAAATGGGTTTGGGTGTTTTATCACCATTAGATTTTAAAAACTTAGGTTATGGAAATAGAAAAATTAACAATACTTGGATTTAATGAACCGTCAATTACTATGTTATTAGATATTTTGAATTCAAAAAGTCTTTATCCATCCATTGAAATCATTAATAACTTGGGATTATTACCAACAAAAAAATACGAACACCCTAAGTTTAATATTGAAATTACAAATGATGTGGATATCAATAACAAAATGGTTGCCTTGGGGGTTGTTAAACCTAAAATAAGAAAAATAGTTAGTAATGTATTTGAGGTAAATAAAGACACTCTTTTGGTTAACCTAATATCGGATAACTCTGATATATCTCAGACAGTTAAATTAGGTAGGGGAATAGTTGTTAATACTTTGGTAAGTATTGCTGGTCACACAACGATTGGTGATTTTGTATTTATTAATAGAAATGTTAGTATTGGTCATCATACTGTAATTGGTGAATACACAACAATAAATCCTGGTGTTAATATTGCGGGTAATGTAGTAATTGGAGAAGGTTGTCAAATTGGTATTGGAACAAACATTATTGATGGTATTAACATTGGTAATAATACCATTATTGGTGCGGGTTCAGTAGTTACTAAAGACATTCCTGACAATGTGGTGGCGTATGGAAACCCTTGTAAAATAATTAGAAAAAATGAAACATAACCCATATAAAATAGTTGAGATGTTTGAGGAAGAAATTTCCGACTATACTGGCTCACCTTTCGCAATTGCCTTAGACAATTGTTCTGACGCTTTATTTTTATGTTGCTTATACTTAAAAGTAAGTGAGGTAACAATACCTAAAAAAACTTATCTATCGGTTCCACAATCAATAATTAATTCTGGAGGTAATGTTAAATTTGAGGATATTGATTGGTCAGGAATTTACCAACTAAAACCTTACCCAATCTATGATTCGGCAAGAAGATTTACATCAGGAATGTATATACCAAACACATTTATGTGTTTATCATTTCACCCTAAAAAGATTTTAAAAATGAGAAAAGGTGGTATGATTTTAACCGATAATGAAGATGCGTATAAATGGTTTAAAAAAATGAGACATGAAGGTAGGGATGAAATCCCATATACTGAAGATAATATTAAAATGGTTGGTTGGAATATGTATATGACCCCCCCTGAAGCCGCGGACGGACTATGGTTAATGTCATCGATGGATAAACATAACCCAGACAGTGCGGAGAATTATCCTGATTTAACAAATAACGATTTATTCAAAACACTATGATATCTAAAATAAATAAAGTTCCTGTAGTTTTACATACTATGGATTCTTATTCACCATATTGGGATAATTGGTTTTTCTTATTTACTAAACATTGTAAAAATCATGGGCCTATTTTCTTTTTAAGTGAAGAAAAAGAACCTTCGTTTGTTAGTAAAGTAACACATATAAAAACAGGTAATGGTGAATGGGGAGCAAGATTATTAAAAGGTTTTGAAAGTATCGATTCTCAATTAATAATCTATATGCAAGAAGATTTTTGGCCAAAAAAAGATTTAACATTAACTGACGACCTTTTAAAGATTTTCCACGAAAAAGAGATGCAATGTCTTAAAATAAATAATGTAGTACAACCAATACAAGTAGATGTCATTGATGGCGAATTATGTAAAGTAAGACAAAACTCACCTTATTCTTTAACTCACCAATTTGGTATTTGGAATAAAGAATTTTTTAAAAAACATATTTACCCTAATGAAAACCCTTGGGTTAATGAAATATCGGGTAGTAATAGAATAAATAAAGAACCACACAATATTTACCAAATAAACCATGAATGGTATGCTAAAGTATGTTCAAGAGGGACTTTAAACGTTTATGGTAAAATAATGTTGGAATCATATAATTTAAAATTTGAAGGTAAAGTATAAAATGTTACACATTATAACCCCACTTTATCGTTTTAATTTATTAGAACAAGTTTATAATTCAATACTTATGAATGACGATATAATTTGGCATATCTCAAAATCAAATAAACGAGAAGAATTAGATTATGATTTTTTAAAAAAAGATAAAAGAATTAAATTATATAATATTGATTGTGACGATAATGAAGTTTATAAAAAAAGAAACGTTGTTTTTGACAATATTAAAGATGGTTATTTTTGTTTTCTAGATGACGACACTATTTTTCATGAAAATATGTATATAAAATATTTGGAATGTGTTGAAGATAATTTTAAAGGTATGTTAGTTGGTGAACAGATTGGTAAAAATGGTAAGTTAGGACTTATTGCTAGCAAACCTGTCTATGGTAGAATCGATACTGGTAATGTTATATCTCACTATAAATGTTTAACTGAATGTAAATGGCCTAAAGAGCATATTAGAGGTGTTAATCAAAAAGATTTTCTTTTTTGGGATTCGGTATATGAATTCTACGGAAAAAAATGTGGTATTTGGAATCAACCAATATCATATTATAATAAACTTTCATAACTCTTTTTTTCGGTGTTCTTGTGTATTTATATATAAACAAATATATACCGTGAAAAAAATAGTAAGACTTACCGAATCTGATTTAACCCGTATTGTTAAACGTGTTGTTAAAGAAAACGAAATGACCGAAGAAGGGTCTAACCGTTATATGTTCTTTTCAAATCTACAACAGATGAAAAGACAATGTGAATATCTATTGGACTTTGATGAAGAACAAGTTGAGGAGATATTGAATAACGGACATGATTGGGCTCAAGACCATATTTCTGAGGCTAAGAACAATATGGACCAAGTTTTTGATTTCTTAATGAATGAGATTAAAGGTGATGATGCCGATGTGACGAGTGAATCTTATTTACCAAACATTAGAGGTAAGAAAATATATGAGGACCAATATGGCTCCGTTGAAATCCTACCTATTCAAGAATCAGAATATAAGGGACGTAAGGTTACATTGAATAAACCCTTCTATACTCCTGATGGTCCAAAGAAAAGGTCTGTATATGTAAAGAACTCCAAGGGTAATATTGTTAAGGTTAATTTTGGGGACCCCAATATGAGGATTAAAAAAAATAGTCCGTCTCATCGTAAATCTTTTAGAGCAAGACATAAATGTTCCGAGAAGAAAGATAAGACCACTTCAGGATATTGGTCCTGTAAAGCTTGGTAATTAAAATCACATGAAAAAAACTATAAGACTAACCGAATCCGATTTAATAAGATTGGTAAAACGAGTTATTAATGAAGGAGGAGAACAGAAGGTTCTTGGGTGCCATGATATGGGTCAATTAGAATCATATTGTAAATTACCATTAACGAGTAAAGACGCGGATAACATTGTACTACAAAATACTCCTAAAGCAATTGTTGGATTACAACAAAAACTTGATGAGTTTATTGCTGAATTGATTGCAATGGGTGGAGAAGATGCGAAGATTGTCTCCAAGAAGTTTTCAAAATCAATTACAAACTTAAAACCGAGTATTACTAACTCAATAACCAAATATTATAAACAATCGGTTTACGCAAGTTGTAACTTATCCACCCCCATTAACCTCACATTAATTCTAACTCCAATTATAAAGATGATATATGACGAATTCGTTAAACTTTGGGAATCCGCTTGGGTTGAAAGGAATGTGGCTAGCGCGTTTGTCAATAAAAAGAATATTAACTCTATTAAGGAAACCGCTAAAGATATTTGGAAAGAAATTGTTTTACAATTTGCTTGGTTTTTAGAATTCTTTTATATCGATTGGGGGTATTATAAAGTTAAGGAGTTAGTGGAGATTAAAAACAACACTGCTACCGAGAAATGTACCGCAGTTATTTTTACTCAAGATGAATACTGTAAGAAATTACCAAAACCTATATCCCCAAATAAAAAATTCTTCGCGACCCATCCAATTGGGGGGTCGGATAAGGAGTTTGATAAAATGGTCGGAACATATCTACCTTACATATATAAGTTATTGGATGGTTTGGTTTAAAACTTATGAAATTGATTGATGATACAGATAGGTCCCCGAGATTCAGATACAATTATGTTAGTTTTTACTATCATTAGACCTTTAATATTAAATTAATGTCAGTTATTACTAACAAATACCCAAAAAAATAATAAAAATAACAACCCACCTCATCAGGTGGGTTTTTTGTTTTTAAGAGTATTTATCTAATATGAATTCGGAACAATTAATAACAGATTTTAATGATGGTGACTATGAGAGCGATGTTAGACCATTGTTTAATGATATAAACACTTTTCTAAGGTTTGCCGTTAAACACGATTTTATTGATGAATTATTATTGGATAATATTCCTGTTGATGAATTTGGTGACGCGTTACCATACTTAAATGAGTTAGGTAAAGTAGAAAAGTTGGACTACAAAAGTGTTCCTGAAGAGTTTAAAAACGAATTATTATTATACAAATTAGAGAAAAACCCTCAGGAAACTTTAAATTACGTCATAAGTGAAATAATTAGTGATGTTTATTTTATGAATGGTGGTTATTATCTATTTGTTAAAGACAGAACAGAACTTGCAGACCTTTTTGATGATAGTAGTAGTAGGGATAGTTCTCCACATGATTATGCCAAATCTGTTTTGGGTGAGGATTCATGGGAACCATATTGGGACACTACGGACAATGTTTATGGTGATGTTATTGATGATTTAAATGAAGAGAACCTTGGTCATTTGGCCGAACACATTATTAAACAGATTGGAGGTCAGGAATTTTCTTTAGAGGATTACAATGACGAGTTATTTACGGACTTTTCTACAGAACAGGAAACCGAGGGAACATTTCAGATAACCAAAGAGAATGTGATGAGATTAATTAAAGATGAAGACGCCATGAAGGAAATGTTAAAAGGCGATTTATCTGATTTAAAGAGTGAATTATATTCCGTTCACAATAATGCTTATAATAGTGCTTACGAAACCGAAATCTATAATGATGTATGGTCAGAGTTATCCACTTATTTTGTTACAGGGGCTTGGGAGACAGAAACAAAAGAATGGTCCGATGGAAAAAAAATTTATCACGAGTACATTAAAATCAATGATTTCCAACAAGTTGTTTATGATTTCTTATCTGAAAATAAGGGGAGTACTTATAACGAAAGTTTTATGGAGTATTTTGGTTATTATACTGGTGTTATTACCGCTTTAATGAGCAATAATGAGTATGATTGGTTAACTTTTAGAATACCTGACTATCCTGATTGGAGTACAACCAAAAAATACATAAACGATTATTTCGGTGACTATATATGAAATACATTGTAACTAAATCACAATTGTTAGAAGCTACAAAGTTCCCAAAAGGAAATGTTGTTCCCGACAAATATTGTCCAATGGTTGAAAGACTTATTATGGAGTATTATGGTGACAAAATTTGTGATATTCTTGTCATACCATACGATAAGGAATTTTCTCATTATGTTTTAATCTCGTATAACGGTTATTCTGTTAGTGGAAAAAATGGGACATCAGAAAAAATTGAGGACTTAATTGAGGGATTTCTCCCTATTAAAACTTTGGTTATTGTTATGGACAATGACGGAGGATGTGATGATGATAGTAACCTTTAAGAAAATATGGAATATAAACTAACAAATAAACAATTATTCAATTCCTTCAAATCTATAATGAAGGAGTATTCTGAATTGGAAAGTGCCGAAAAGAGTTATGACTATTATGATTATGAAAAACATAGATATGTTGATGCGAATGTCGTCAACTATTATGAAGATTTAGAAGAAGATTGGGAGAACGATGATTGGATATTCCAAGTTCAGTACGAAAGAGGTGATTGGGGACATGGTCTTGAGTTACCTATTTTAAGATATGCCGAATACATGGAAAATGGAAGGTTTATAAATACTAAATCATTTTTTGGAGACCTTTTTGAACCGTTATTAAAAGAATGGTTTAATGGCACATATCCTGTGGAAACACCTATAAAAACAGTAACAAAAGAACAAGACTAATATGAAATTTTTAATTACAGAGAATCAAATCGATAAACTACAAGTCCATATCCAAAATGTGATTGACTCCGAATTGGATAATATACGTGAAGAATCTGAGGAATGGGGGTTAGGTGAAATGGATGAGTTGGATGAAGTTGATTCCATAGATAAAATTGTTATTGATAGAATTGTTCCTCATATTGGAATTGTTGTTTATATTGACATTTATTCCAAAACAGATAGAGAAGATTTTGACAATATTAGAGCCGAGATTCAATATAGGGTTTCAGAATGGGTACCTAACGTAAAACTATTCATTAACAACATTATTAGATAAAGAAAATGTCAAACACTCATCTCCCATACGATTTATCGTTAACCCTAAATAAAAAGGGTTACACTAAACCATCTAACGCTTATTACAATATCTACAATCAAAGTATTTTTTATCAGACACCAAAAATACATAGTGAAGCCATTTGGGCTCCGACATTTGGTGAGGTAATCGATTGGTTTAAAGAGACCTACAACATGGATGTCTTCCCCACTGTAGACTCAATTGAGGTCGCGTTAAATAAAATATAATTTTATTCCTTTTGAGGGGATAAGATATTTATAATTAAAATGAAAATATGAAACACTTACTAAATAACTTATCGAACGAAGAAAAGAATAATATCCGTAAACAACATACAGGAGGTATGAATGTTATGACCGAAAATTTCAATAGGTTAATGAATGCCAAACTTGGTAATGCTAAACCATTACTTAACGAACAAAATGAAGGCGCTGCTTATGCGTCGAATATTAATAACTATCCTAACTGTGTTAGAACTTTAGGTCGACCGACTAAAATTACCCCAAACCCCACAACATGGTTTGACCATGCTATTATGGGTAATGGAACAACAAAAGGATTTATATTTTACCCATATATGGTGGGTCAAGATGGAAAATCTTTAATGGTTCCTAATTCTTTAAAACTTAATAAACCAGGAACAACAGGTGAAGACGGAAGAGTGGTTTACGCTTGTAAAGGTAACGACATTTTAATCGAGGGAAAATTATATTCCTCTAAATGTCCTGTTGGTAAAGGTACGTCTGAGGAAATTAAAGAATTCCAAGATTGGTTAGATAGTAACGTTAAAGGGTGGGTCGCAAGCCAACCTGATGGTCTTAAAAAAGACCCAACAAAAGGTTATGGTAAATGTGGACCAAGTACTCGAAAGGCTTGGGCGAAGAATAAAGACGATTTCAAATTACAGAAAACCGTTAAGTTTGTTCCACCATCGGTAGAACCTGGTGAAGGAGATGATGTAGTTATTCCTGATGCGGTAGCCGTTAACGAAAATTTCCGTAGATTAATGAATGCTAAACATGGTAACGCTAAACCATTAATTAATAATTAAATTTTTAAATTAATTTAAAACCCCCATTTCTAAAGAGTGGGGTTTTTTATTTCAGAAATTTTTTCTATCTTTACCCTATGGAAGAATTTATTGGAAAAGAAGTTATCATTTATCCTGGTGACACACACAAAAAACAAGGTATTGTTAAATCGGTTAGCTTTAACGGAGTTACGTTTATGATTACAAAATACGATAAAAATGACGGACAATACGTTGTTGGAAAACTAACCTTCATTTCTTATAGTGCGAGACTAACCTTTAGAGAAATATAATATGAAAAAATTACGAAAAGAAATCGAGTTCGAGGGACGAGGTGGTTTACTTGATGCGTTTGATGATATGTTGAAACAAAAATACAACATAACTGATGAAGAATATGATTATATTTCTATGACTGCCACTGACGAAGATTTAAGTATATTCCTTAATGGGATTGGTAGTTTGGGTAGTAATCCATCATTCACTACTAAACGTAAGTCGTTGGAGATTCGTAACAAATATCTTAAAATGTTTAACGAACAATCATGAAAAAATTTATCATATTAATCCTTATCTCATTCATTTTTGTTTCTTGTAATCCCATGATGAACGTTGTTGGTTCGGGCATGAGAAAAATGAATGTCAAACAAAATAAATATTCGGCAAAAAAACCGTATGTTAAAAGTTAACTGTATGAAATTTCCTCAACATCTATTAAAAGTATTGGAAAAAACCAATCCTGAGATAATGGACATATACATTATTAACCACGAAGAATTTCCTGTTATTAACCAACTAAGTTTTGATAGAAAATTTAAGTTTATCGTGAATTTAAGGGTGTCGTTTAATGATAAATTCAATGATTATGACACTCCTCATATGATTAATGTAAAAAAATATGAGACACTTGTTGGGAGTTTATTTAGTATGTCCTTTCCTGATAACGATAATGTAACGATTAATGTTACGGACATTATTGTTCCCTCAAGAAGGGACCCTCATTCTCGTGAGGAATTTTTTAAGATATGGGAGTAACTATATTTTATTACGGGGTATTTATATGATATGAACTACATCATAACTGAAAACAGAATACACGAGTTAAAAACCAATTTTCTTAATGGATATATTGGGGATAATGTTTTACGACTTGATACGTATCTTTTGATAACTAACACCAGTAATAATAATGATTTTGAAAACTTAGAACCTTTTTTTGAATATGATTATAGTGATGGGAGATTATTCATTAACTCCGACATTAGAGACAATTTTATGTCTTTATTTGGTGCCGAGAATTCCGAGGCAGATGAATTCATTTCAGATTGGTTCTCAGATAAATTTGGTGTTACCGTAGAATTTACCGCATAAGATGAAAATATTAATTAAAGAATCACAGTTAAAAAGTTTTATTAAAAATAAACTTGGTGTTGATTTAACCGACAGGATAAATATTGTGACCAATAAGTGGGAATTACCTATGGAATTTGATGATTTTATATCCCCAACTATGTTGAACAAATATCTTAATAATTATGGTCCCATGTTCTTTATTGAAACAAAGAATAATTTGTACCTGACCCAAGATAGAGGAAGAGACAATGGATGGTTTACTATAGATAAATACGGAGGGATTACTGAAGATTTTGAAGTAATGACCAACCTTGGAGTTGGTAAATTAGGATTATCAATGAACGACCTAATTTCAATGTACTTTTAAACTTATTTTCAAGTATTTATATTAAAACAAATATATTATGGCGAAAATAGTAAGGTTAACAGAATCTGATTTAATCAGATTAACCAAAAAAATCATCAAGGAAGGTGATGACGAATCAAAAAAACTTAATAGTTTAAAACATGACGTTAAAACTCTATTAAATAGAAAGCTTGCGACAATTGACACAAGTAAGGGAGATTGGAAACACGGTTCTCGTGATTTTACATTAACAGAAATTTTAAACGATTTAGAAAGAATTGTGAAAGAATATAGATAATATGAACTATCTTATTACGGAAGACCAATATCAGAGAGTTGTTAAGGGTAACCCTAACATCGAATCATTAATCATTAAGTTCTTAGATAACTACATGAAGGGGGTAACATATATATCTGCCCCAAAATCACGTAATTATGGTAATCTTAGACAAGATTGGTGTAAAAATGGTGTAGAAGTAATGGTTACTGTGTATTATTTTGAAAATGGTGAGTTTTATAACGGGTATTTGTCGGTTGACAAAGAATTGGTTGACGATATTATAACCTTGTTTAGAGTGAGGAAATCATACGTGTTACACGTTATTTCTGATTGGTTTGAGGAAAAATACTCCACAGAATTTTCCAAGAAAATGGGTGAACCTGAACTTGGTATTGATGATGTTGATACCTATGAAGAAAAAAACGCTTGTGGTAAAGAATCCGTACTACCTGAGGGTATTACTAAAGAAGAAATGATAGATTTTATTGTTAAAAATACTGCGTATCGTAAAGGTGAAGTGATTAACAAAATTGAATCGGGTGATAGAGAGATAGAAGATTTTTATCTTGATATTGTTGATACTGTTGACAGAAAAAAAAGAAGTGGATTTTAATATGGAATACATTATTACTGAATCACAATATCATTCATTATCCACAAGGAGACGTTCTGACGCTATTGAGCATGTGGTGGACAATCTTATGGAAATTATGTATCCCTGTGATTACGAGAACTCTAATCAGTTTATTGATGGAGTTTCTGATGAACTATATTTTTATTATCAAGACGTTGACGATTTAAAAGATTTACCTTACCCTGAAATTGCCGAATTTTTATTTAATGGTTTGTTTCATCACATAACAGGTTATTGGGAAGAAAGGTGTGGGGGACAAGAAATATCTGAAACTATTGTAACTAGTAACACATATAAAAAAAATTTAACCAATGATTTTAAAATATTTGCCAAAGTATTGACCACTACTAATAAATTAACGGGTAAACCATATTACGATTTTTCCGACATTTACCCTGAATTAAAAATTAAGTATATAGAACCGATGACCGAAAATGGTGCAGAAATATATATTAATGTTGAAGAGGCTCTCCCAAGGGAAATTAGAAATAAATGGTGGTATCATGAGTCATATAAAGATAAAGTTTTTAGTCGATTATACGAACTAAAAAAACTTTTAGGGTTTGGGTACGACTTTACCGTAAGAGTCTATCCGTAATATTTTTGACTAATTAAAATAATTACTTTATTCTTTAAATAAAAATATGTCAGAGTTTCCATCGAAAAATTTAGAAAAGGCCAACGTAGTTATTTCTCATGAAATGAAAGAAGGGAGGTCTTTATTTGAAGTTAGGTTTCTTGCCGAAGAAAGAAGAATCTCAATTCAGGAATGCGCCCATATTCTCGTAGGAGGCCTTGGGCTAATAATCCGAGCGTCAAGTCAAGGAGATTCAATTACCGAACATGAATTAATGAAACAAGTTGTCGAACACCTCACCAAGGAGTTTATCTCACCTGATTCATTTAAAGATGCCATGTTAAACAAAGACGTTTTGTATTAAAGTAGTTTCAATATATTTATCAGTATGACTGATAAACAAATAGATGTTTTAGAGAGACACATTCTGTCGATGGGCAACGGTTTATTCGATGAGGTTAAAATAACCATCGATGATTATAACTGGGTCGATGTGGGCATTTATCTCGATTGGCAATATTTCCCAAAAAACCATGGTGTTTATAAACTAAAGGATTCTTTTTTAAATAAAGTACATGGTGATATTGATAACTATTTTAAATTGAGTGGGTTAAATCAGCACAAATACATGTTTAATACTGTCAATATTAAAAATAATTTTGATAAATCATCTACTGAAGAACCGTTAAATGAAATTGAGCGGGATTGGAGAGATAAAGACTATACTGACGAATATCCTAAGTTTAGAGATAGGATGTTACCTATACTTGATAATTTAGTTAAATCGTATGGAGAAGACGATAAAGGTAATCTCTCATTATTTAAAGATGAAGAAGGAACTAAATCGATATTTAACTATCGGTCAATGCCTAAAGAATTGTACTACGATAATAGTATTTCACAGTATTTTACAGATTATTTACCTTATTATATGTGGGCAAGACATGGAAAATACCTTGTATATGATTATTTTAAATCACAATTTCCTGACGTAGAAGTTAAATATGTCACGCCAGCCAATATATTATGATAAGGAATTGACTATCCTTAAAATTATCTTTATAATTGTCGTATGAAAAAATATCTAACACTTAAAAATTTAGGTTGGGTTATCACAGGGTTAGTTGCGTTTATGTTAGGAATGTCAGGCATTTCTAAAATTATCGGAACTGAAGAAATGGTTACTAACTTCACGTCTATGAACTTACTTCCTTATCTAGCATTAGTTGGGGTTATGGAAGTTATAGGTGTGGGTTTGTTAATTGTTCCAAAAACCTCTAAGTATGGTGCATTATTGTTATCATCTATCATGTCGGGAGCGGTGGCTTTACACCTTTCTTTGATGGGTGGAGCGAATTTCATTGTACCTGTTATGCTTGGATTGTTTGCTTGGGCGGGACACTGTTTAAGAAATTACACTGTGAAATAACACAATTATTAAAATTTGAAACCCCCCTTATTATTATTAATTAGAGGGGTTTTTTTTAAAAATGATTATAATTTAATATGGAAAAGAAAATAATAGTATACAGTGTTCTTACTAATGGGTACGATAAACTTAATATCCCTAAGGTATATGACCCGAGTATTGAATATATTTTATTCACCGATGATATGTCATTAAAATCTGATGTGTGGAAAATAACCCCTATTGATTTTGTACCAAGGAATTTTGAATCTCGGAAAGCGAATAGATACATTAAAATTAATTCTCATTTAGTTTTACCTGAACACGACATTAGTATTTGGATTGACCATTGTTTTGAGCCAAGATTTAATGATGCGAATAAAATGATTAATGACATGAAAATGGGGGTATCAAATATTATTTCTTATAAACACCCAAAAAGAAATTGTATTTATGACGAATCGAATGAGGTGTTAAGAGGGTCTTTAGATTCTCCTAGCGTTGTTAATGCTCAAATGAGGAGATACTATCTTATGGGGTTTCCACCAAATTACGGGTTGTATGAGGCGGGATTTTTAATCCGACAGAACAACTTAAAAGTAAAATTATTTAACGAAACATGGTGGAAAGAAGTTTTTAATAATAGTGGTCGAGACCAGTTATCAGAAATGTTTGCGTCATGGTCAACAGGAATTGACATTCACCCAATAACTATAGGTGAAAATGTATGGTCAAACGATTTTTTACATGCCAAGACTGAACATCTTAAAAGATTCTCAACAACCCCCTCGTAAATATCAATTTATTTTATTACCTTTGTCATATGAAAATCGACCTAACAAAATATACTATTGACGAACTTGTAAAACTTCGTGACCAAATAAATGGTTTAATCTATAACCATAATGACGGATATATTTACATTTGTTCTGTTCGTCAATACGGTAGTGTTTGGGAAGAAAGACCAAATAGTTTACATTCTCTAAAAGAATTGTGTAACGAATATCGTGGAGATAACGGTATTGTTGATGTTTATACTAACAACCCAAATCTTAAATTTCCTGAAATGGAATTTTATAACTATGGTGATGTTATGTATATTAAATCCGAATACGATTATCGTGAATGGGTAAAACACAATAAAAGTCAAAGATTTATTGAAAGTGTTACTGAACAACTTGATAAATGGGAGAATAGAATGGACGTTCCGTTTAACTATAGACCTTCATTTGAACCAATTTGGACAAGAGAAGAATTGGGAGAACACGTTTTGGATTTTGAATCAACGAGTTGGGATTTTGTTGCTCCTGAACCAATGAAGACAGTTGATGAGTATTAATGATAAAAATATAAAATTAATTGAGGATTTTTTTAATCAAATCTCTAAACCTCTTACTTGTAAAGTACTATCTCAGAAAGAAAAATATTTTATAAACATTGAGAATAGGTACGTCATGATTTATGACCCAAATAATTTTGTCCCAACATATAGATTTATGGTTGGTGATAAACTTCACAATATAGGAACTTTTGACAACGATATGTATAAATTGTTAGATAACTTCCTACCCCATTTATCCGATAAAATTGAAATTTACGCGACTCGGAAAGATTTGGATAACGAAGACGGTATAACACCCCCACTTACGTTGTTACCAAATTACTATAAAGAGAACGAACCACACAGAAGTTTTTAAATTTCAAACTATTTATCTTTATGCAGGATAAAATAAAACAGATACTTAGAGAATATTCCGACTTAAAGGAGATTGGTTATGATGATATCAAACCATCTGAGAAAACGGTTAAAAGTATTTGTGACGCCAAACAATTTTGTTCTGCCCAAGGACCAATTACCTTTGGACAATTAAAAGCGATTGTGGAGTCTGCAATGGGTAAAAGAATAGGTCTTCACGTAGGTGAAGGTGCCTACAAAGCCACTCTACGTTTAATCCCTTGGTTTATACCACAATTGGTTGTTGCGGGATTCATTGGTGCAGGAGTTAGAGCCGCAAGTAAAATATTTAAACCAACGATTACTGAAACCACAAAATACAAAACTTGGTGGGGAAGAACAATCCTAATGTTATTCAACATCACTGAAGGAGAATTAAATCCTAGAGACCCTTTTAGTAGAATATTTTTTATTAGTGACGGTCTAATGAATATGATGGACGATGAAAATAAAGTTAAATTTGCCAGACACATTTCTGAGGTCGCATCGACTAAAGAAGATAGTGACCCTGTTCCTGAGTTCTTTGTTGAGAACGAATTAAGACGATGGGTTAATAAACGTTTTTTATTGGACCCACCATTACCTTTAAAATAGAATTATGAAATATCTAATCAACGAAAATAAATTAACCGAAACTATAGAATCATACATTCTTAAGAACTATCCTGAGGTGGCTAAAGTTTACTTTACCAAACAAGGAGTTTATTTAGCGTCGGATGAATTTGAAAATGAAGAGGATAGGTCAATTAGTCGTACCACCATTAATATCGTATTAGACAACATGGATGGTAAATATAAACCCCATCAATTAAGGGAAATGTCAACCCCTATTAGAAGAAAGGTTGATTCAATGTTCGGTCTTGGGGTTGAAGAATATGGTTCTAAATGGGGGGTTCATTTTAGACAATTAGGAATTATTGATTTGTAACTAGTTTACATAACCTACCAATAATCTATCTTTTCCTTATGATTTCAGTACTAACTCTTACCTATCAGAGACAACCTCTATTGGAGGAATCGATACAGTCTTTTTTATTACAAAACAACTCGACATCCGAAATGGTAATCATTAATGACTATCCTGATGTTGAATATGTTTTTGACCACCCACAAATTAAAATTTATAATTGTTCTGAGAGGTTCTCGTCAATCTCTGAAAAATTAAGATGGGGATTTAGTCAGTGTAAATTTGATTACATTTATAGATTAGACGATGATGACTTATTGGCACCAAACGCATTAAAATTAACGGAGGACGATATTAAAAATCAACCTGGATATGAAATATATCGTAGTAATAACCACTATTATTTTGAAAATAATAAGTATGTCAAAATTAGTGGTATGGTTAATAATGGTAATGTGTATACCAAATCATATTTAAATAGAATCACGTTCCCTGATAAAAGTTGGGGTGAGGACTTCGATATTACCTTTAAGAATAACGCAAAGATATTTGACGCAAATAGAAAACCAACCATGATTTATAGATGGGGAATGTCCACATACCATATTTCAGGAATGGGTGACAGACCAAATAATGAATTATACGAATGGGCAGATAGATTGGGTACCAAATCTTCGGGTAAAGTATTATTATTACCTAAATTTGAAAATGATTATTATTCTATGTTACCATAAATTATGGAATATAGTATTTAATATTAAATAAACTATATTATTATTAAACTATGAACGACCAACAGAAAGCAGACCAATACGGAAAACTATTAAATGAACATACTAAACTTGGAAACCAAGTTTCCGAAATTAAAGGTGAGAACATTGAAATGAACAATAGCCAAACCGCAAGAATTAAAGTACTTCAAACGAGACAACTTCAAATAATGAACACGATTCGTGCAATGTTAAGTTAATTAAATCCCTCTAACAAAGAGGGATTTTTTATTTACAGATTATTGTGGAGATTGAAACCAACTCTACGTTTACTTATATTTATTAACATATGAGTGAGATGAATCTTTTAGCTTCAAGAAATAACGATTTAACAGAAAAACAAAAACGAGGAATTGACCTGGTTGTAAAATCTGCCGCAAAGAAATATCCATTCATACTTGGGTGGGAATTATTTCCTGATTGGCAAAAATACAACGCACATCTTTACCTTGATTTATATGTTGATTGGAATCTTATTTCACAATATTATAATGAACCAATAAACCCTTATTATGTTGAATATCCTGAGGCAATAGATAAAACCTCATCATTATTCACATATATTGGTTATGAGAATGTTGATAGGGACGAACATTTCCAAACGGGATATAATCACGGAGTAAAACTTAGAAATTTATTTACAACTCTGTACCAAGCTTTGCCAGAAGAATATCAACTATTTTACACTCATCATGGTGGTTTAGGGGACGTAAAAAGTCTATGTTCTCTTACTGTCAATGACTATCTTAACATTAAAGGAAAAAAATAATTATTTCCATTTAACGGATAATACCGTTACCCTGTAGTCTTCACTGAATAATTTAAATTGAGTCCCGATGTATCCACCAATGGTAGGTTTTAACATTCGATTAACTCTAATTTTATTTTTCTTAAATGTTTTAGGGTCAGGTTTGTGCCAATAATTTCCTAACGTGAAATATTCGCAATTAACTACCTCAACATTAACGAAGTATTCAAACCCATGCCAATTGGCTGGAGTTTTTTTTATTGAGGAGATAATGTAAGAACCTTTCACATACCCATTATCAAACGGGTATTCCTTTTTTAAAGTAAATTTTTTTAATAATTTGGTTCCATCGTCTTTAATGATTTCCATTTGACAAATATAGTAAAAATTATTCCTAATTCACTAGATTTTCTAAATTATTATAATCGATTAATTTATTCAACCCTTTACCAAACTCAACATCACCTTTATCTAACCCAACAAAAATTCTATCACCATTTGACGCTTCGCTAGGTAATTTATCGGTATCACCGTCTGTAAAATCAAATATGAAGGTTCTCGATGATTTTGTGATTTTATGGTCAATTTCGGACTCCATAACACTTTCTTCATCTTTGGTTTCTAATAAAGAATATATTTTAGTGTCATAACTTACATAGTAATCTTGTGTAATAGTTACATACCCGTATTTAGAAATACTTCCTGAACCATCACATTCCTGACATGTCTCGTCTCCTTCACCATCACATTGGTTACAATCAACTCTACCACCTCCTTGACACGTATCACAGGGTCCTCCACCATCTTCGTCGCTTGAATAAATTTCTCCATCACCATCACAATCGTCACACTCAACCTCACCGTTACCGTTACAGTTGTCACATCTGAACTTACCATCACCACCACATGATGGACATCCGTCTTCAGGGTCTCCATCCTCAACCTCAACAGTCGAAAAAACAAACATGTTTCCAACGATTTGTTCATATAAACTACTAATATCTTCAGTTCTATTTAAACCATTAATTAAAAATGATAATATGATTATTTGTTTACCTGTTAAAAGATTTCTAATTGGTTCGTAATGAGGGTCATTTAAAATTAGTTGGCAAATGACCGATGGAGTCTTAGTCCTTAACGAAGGATGTAATTTTTTTGATAATAAAAGTAATTTATTTGGTTCCATAATTAATAAATATAAATATATCGGTATTTATAAGTATGAACAAAAATTATGACTTTGCATCTTTAATAAAAGATATTGTGAGTTCATCATCATTGGATGAGTTGAGGGGGTGCGTAATTAAAGGAAATGAGTTTTTGACAAAGTATAATTTACTTGAGGGTAGTGACGAATTCAAAAAGTTAACGACCGCGGTAAAGTTAGTAAGAATGAAACTTAAACACAAAAAAAAACACTATGATGAAAGTATTGTGGGAAAAACTTATACTATAAGTGAGTCTAAACTAATTTCTATCTTCTCTTAAATTTATACTCTGATTGGATATTCTCGTTTGTACGATTAATTTTGTGATGTAAATCCCAATTTTTAATTGAAGATTTTTCATCTTTTGCCATTGAATAAAGTTTGGATAATTTTTTCATCATAATTCCTGAAATATGTTTAAATTTCTTTTCCTCAAAAAGATAGAACTTTTTTTCATTATCGACAAATCTTATAACATATTTAACAATTTTATTAAATAGTTCCTCTTTTTTACCTTGAAACCCCATTTCCTCCTCAAAGAAGTTATTGACCATTATTGACTTAGTGGATTCAAGAGTGTTATTAACAAGATTAATATAAACCAATCTTAAAATTTCGTCAATTTTTTCTTCATCAGTATTAAACGTTTTTTTAATAATACTATTGAGTTCTTCGTCTATTTGAGGGATATAATTTTTTAACTCTGATTTTAACCCTTCATAAGTAAAATTATTAATATCTTTCATCATAGTGTACATTTTACTATTGGTTAAAAAATCGTAAAAATCCTTTTTATTAATTTTATTAGATTTCATTAGTGATGAAAGTTCTGTAGGCATAACTAAAATTTCAATACCGTGAACAAAGTAAAGATAGTATAAAAAATCATTGATTGGTTTTATTGAAAATCCTGTTTTTTGTACTCCATGATACATAGACACTTGAGTGATAGATTGTGTACGTTTTTTAAAATGGTTGTACGCGTGTTTTAATTCGTGAGCCAACGATGACGTTATAATGTCTTTAGAACGTTTACATAATCCAATAACGTCTGAGATTTTTGTAGACTCTGTTAAAGCGAATTTAATTGAAATTTCAACTTCGTTTGGAGATACGATACTAATTAGTTTTAATGACCTGTCATTAAATGCCGACTGATGGGCGAACCCCATGGAATAAAGGTCAACAAGGTCTACTTGGTCTGATTCCACAAAATAAATTGACACATTAATTTTAGTGAAAGTATAGTCTGAAATTTTAAAATTGGTTCTAATAATGAAGTTATATACTTCCTCCTCAGAACCATTTAGAATAGGGTCACTAATCTTACAAATCCTATTAAAACACATCTTATATAATCTTTCACTTGACTCTAAAATACCTTCAGGAACACCAAGAGCCTCGTTTAATATATTTTTAATAATTCCTTTCATAGTTATAAATACAAAATAGTTGATTTATAATCTTAAATCCACTAAGATTATTGTAAAAAAATATGAAAAAACTAATTTTATTTACTGTGTTGTTCTTAGTTATTGGTTGTACAAATAATAATAATAAAATAGACCCTAACGATGTTGTAAAGAAATGTGTTATAGACAGTCTTGATGTCCGTATGGAAAGGTCAACAATTGAGGTCGGTCCTTTTTATATTTACCATACCGATTGTGGTGAAGTCTTACAAACTCGTAGAAACGACATATATAAAATTGGTGATACCATTACTTATGTTTATAAAAGAAGAAATCGGTAATATTTATTACTAAAGATTCAAAACATGATTAATAGAAAAACAAAACAAATACGAGAATCGAATCTCATATTAGAAAAAAGATATCTTAAAGAACAAGTTACCGCAACACCTGTAACACCACCAACGCCAGCGGCACCTGTGGTTACAACAACAACAACTGTAAAAAAAATGTCGGAAACTGATTTAAAAAGTTTACGAGATTGTTCAGGGTTTAATTCAGGTAAATTAACAGGTGGACTAACAAGTGGGTTCACCGAAAACAATTACACCATTTTCAATTTAAATGACAAACCTTTTTGTAAAAAAGAAGAAACAAAATAAAAAACCCCCAATTAAGGGGGTTTTTATTTATAGACTATAAACTTCTCTAAACTTAACTCCTAACAAGTCTTTAGCCTTAGATACCGCCAAATCCTTGGTTTTCATTCCCTTCTCAATTAATTTTTTAGAATGGTATAAATAATATTCGGTTGCACTAACCTCCATTTTTTCACCTCGTCCTACGGCTTTTTTCATTGCGTCTTTTGCGTAAACATCATAGAAACCAACTTTACAGATGTAACGTCCTTTTTGTTTTTCTTTTCCCATTTTTTATAGATATTTTATTGTTTAATACTTTTATCGAATACAAATTTATGTTATTTATTCTAATAATCCTAATATTTATTAATAAAGTTTTTGAAATGAAAAAAATAGTTAAATTAACAGAGTTGGACTTAATGAGAATAGTTAATCGTGTTATTAATGAAAACACAACAAACAACATTTTAATGCTACATAAGTTAACGGAATCTGATTTAACACGTCTTGGAGGACGAGTTATTTTAACTGAACAGGCCTTAAATGACACTTTATTAAATGAAGGTTGGAAAGATGTGTTATTAGGTATCGCTTTACTGACTGGTGTTGGTTTAAATTCGGCTCAAAGTCAAACCGCAAAAAACGCCATATCAAATGATAGTATTAAAAATAAAATAGAATCAGCTCTTCAAGATACTGCAACATTAAATAAAATTACTAAAAATTTATCGCCAGAAATAAAAGAAAAAATTACTAAAAACGCTAATAAAGCGTTAGAAAATTTAGAAGGTAAACACGGTAGAGTTACATCAACGGTAAAAGCTAAAGATGAAATACAATTAACATCTAGGTTAAAACAAGGTTACGCTTTAACGGATATTGATACTAAATCTGATACCGTACACGGAAAAGATACTGTAATCACTTATACCGAATCTTTAGATTTTAGTATTAAAAGTGATGGTATGTTTGTTACTGGAGGATATGACCTTTCAACAGAAGGTATAAAGTCTATTCAAGTAATAAAGGATTCTATTGAACAAGTAGGTGGTCAAATAGAATCTGTTATGATAGAATCTTCAACAGATAAAGAACCTATTAAAATGGGTAACCAAAAATTATCGGAATTAAGGGCGGAAAGTATTTCTAAATATTTTAACGATGTTGATAGTATTAATGTAGATGTTAAACCTGACCAAGGACCAAATATATACACTAAAACAATGTCTAAATCTGAAAGGGAGTCTGCTCGTGAAGAAACTGCCGAATATAGATATGTTAAAATAACAATTAAGGCTACATACCAAGACACTATTAGTAATCCTGTGGAACCGGAAATGATGGTTATTGAAAAAAACACTTACACTTTAGTTAAAACAATTAATAAAAAAACTGGTGGTAATGTTACAATTAAAAGAAAAGGTCCACCTAGAATTAAACATAGAGGCAAATGTAAAAAATATAAAAGTGGTGCCAAATGTCCTGTATTTGGTCGAAAAAAAATACAAAATTTTTTAAACTTCAACCATCAATAAATTTTTAAAAAACCGCCACTTATTGGTGGTTTTTTTGTATATTTGTTTTATGAGAAATTTTATAACAATTATATCTATCTTTATTGGTTCATCTTTGTTCGGTCAAAATTTAGATTCATTGACCTTTGATTATATCAACCAATACCGTGTTAAAAACGATAAGAAACCATTATTATGGTCTAACGACCTTTATGTGACTTCCATCAAACAATCTGATAGTATGATTATGAATGACAGTATCTATCATAGTCACGGTTACACTTATTCTGAAAATGTTACCTATGGTAAAAATAGTGGGTTTTTAGTGACTGATGGTTATAAAATTTTTATTAAAAAATACTATAACTTATCTTGTGATGATGTATTAAAAGACTTTGATGTTTTTTTTGTGACTAATATCGTTTACAATTGGTATGTTAGTAAGGACCACAATAAGATTATGTTATTGGATGGTAGTTATGGCTCAGTACATATTGTTTTAAATAATGTTATTAAAAAAAATAACTTTATTATGGGCCATGAATTATTTAAAGGGGCCGGACCTTTTTATTATAAAGTAACTGTTTCTGGCACATTTCAGATAAAATAAGGTTGTGGTAATTAAAGTATATAAATCATTGTTTATTTATAAAAACTAATATTCTATGAAAAAAAGTATTTTATTCTTAATTTTAATAACTATATTTTTTTAATGAAACAGGAGTTTGTATTAAAAATGTTAACGTCTTTATTTCCCAAGTCCCAATTAAAAATTGTCTCTTACACGTTAATGGATAGACAACAATTGAATGAAAAAAATGAGTGGGTTAAAGATACTCCCGCAATTTTTATTGATATAACTTTTCCCGAGGATAGTGAAACGAATGAGGTTCTTAAAGACCTTTATTTAACGGATTATTTATCAAACATGACGGGGTTTGAATTTGCGGTAACTAAGGTGTAATAACTGTTGTTTAATCTTAATTTTTTTATTACTTTTGTAAAAACTAATATTCTATGAAAAAAAGTATTCTATTCCTAATTTTAACGCTATTTCTATTTTCTTGTCAGAAAGAAGAATTAACCCCTAACAATAATAACAATCAACCAATAGTTGTCCCCATATATACGGGACCGACAACAACACCACAAACCGTTGTAGGCCAGACATGGGTAATCACTCAATACAGGGTCGGGCAATATGGAACAATTTTACCATTAAACGATACTTTAACCTTTGATAATAATTTAAATTATCATTACAATTCTTATCCCTCCACATATAGTTTCTATTGTACGGGGTCAGTTTATAATTTAACAATGAATTATACTCCGTTTGGTAATTTAAGTGGTAACATAAACGATAATAATATTATTTTGGGAAGTATCCTTGGGGCTCGATTTGTCGACATCTCAATAGGGTCATCTAATACTACAGAATATTATTTATGGATGGAAAAATTATAATACGATGAATAAATTAGACAGACAAAAGTTAGTAAAAAAATGGGAATCAAGTGGGTTGTTAGATAATATTAAAGGGGAGTCTAGTAATACTGATATGGTTAAGTTGTTGGAATGCAAGGCAACACAATTATTAGATGAACCATACATTTCAGATGACTTTCAAATTGGTCCAGATGGAGCTTATGAACACACTGAAGAAGATGAATTAAAAGATTGGGATGTAACGTTAAATGATGGTTTGGAAAATGAGCCATACGTTTCAGATAACGTTCAAATTGGTCCTGATGGGGCATATGAACATACTCAAGGATTGAGTATATTACCGAGGGAAAAAGCATCTGAGTTAATTGTTGATTATCAAATTAAAGTTAAGTCATTAGATTATAATGAAGCTAAACAATGTGTATTAGTTATGGTAGACGAAATTAAAAAAATACTATATGACCAGGACTTAATGATAAGATATGACTATTGGTTTGAAGTAAAAAAAGAAATAGTAAAAAATGGAAAGTAATTTTGTACCATATCAACAAGCATTAGTCCTTAAAGAGTTAGGGTTTAATGAACCTTGCTTAGCAAAACATGATTTAAAGCACATTCTGTTAAGAATAGAAGAATGTAAAAATCAAGAAAATGCACAAGAATTTGATTATATCTTAGCACCAACCTACTCACAAGCATTTAGATGGTTTAGAGAGAATCATAGTTTAATTGCTTACCCTGTATGGGGAATAGATAATACTTGGGATATGAATATTCAAAAATTGGATAACTACAGGTTATTAAGTGGTCAATCCACACTTGCGATAATCAAAAAACCTACTTATGAAGAAGCAGAAAGTGCTTGTCTAGATAAACTAATAGAAATCTGTAAAAAGAAATGATATGCACATACTAGATTTAATAATGTATTTTGTAACTGCAGGATTACTGTGGTTCATAATCGATAGAATAAACAAGGATGACTTGGAGAAAGAACTCCGACTTAAGGTAATTCATGTGGTAATATTCATTTATACTATGGTTTACATCATACTATTTGTAATTGGAAGTTACAACTGGATTGATATATTCCACTCATTTAAAAACTTTACCCTAGATATTAAACTTTAATATGAAAACTAAAGAAGAAATAGTAATACAAGCAAAAGAGTATGCAGAATCTATTGGTAACGAAGATGGAACATCTGCTTATGATTATGTAATGGGGTTTTATCTCATGAAAAAATTGAAATTACTGGTAAGGTTATGATTTTAAACGATTCTGGTGAAGAAGAATATTATAAATTAGTAAAAATATGACACCAAAAGAAAAAGCAAAAGAGTTATTTGATAAATATGCAAATGAGTTTAACTTTGATGATACTTATAGAGGTTATCGAGAACAATCTAAACAATGCGCTTTAATAACATGTAATGAGGTATTAGGTTATATGGGCGCTGATAGGGGACATGACTATTGGACTGAGGTAAAACAAGAAATAGAAAAGTTATAAAAACAAAGATGAACAATATCATAACCTTTGACAAGAAATTCAAGTAACAGAAAAGAATTTATTAAAAAAAACAAGGATATAAAATGACTAACGAACAACGAATAGAAGAGATGTTACATCACGCCTATGAGCGAGGGTATTATGAAAAAGTACTACTCAAAGTATCGGAATTGGAAAAACTTCCTAAAAAAATGGATTACTATGATATGTGGGAACTCGCTTATAGTATGGCAAAAAAAGAATGGATTGAAAAAAAGTGATATATGAAAAAATTAATTGATGTTTTAAAAGAGGCAACAAATCAGAAATTTGAGTATGGTTGTGTAATGTTATATTTCGCGTTTCCTGAGATGAATAAAATACATGAAATGATTGACCCTGAGGACATTTATTATGAAGAAGGTGATAGAAGTTTCGGATTGGGAGATGAACCTCACACAACCCTTCTATTTGGATTACATGAAGGTGTTACAAGCGAAGATGTTAGTGGTGTTTTAGATAATTTTAAATTTGGTACCTGTCGAGTTAGTGACGCATCATTATTCCAAAATCCTCAATACGATGTTTTAAAATTTGATGTGTCAGGAACCAATCTACATAATGCAAATAGAGAACTTAAAAAATTTCCTCATACAAGTAATTTTCCTGATTATCATCCACATCTAACTGTTGGGTATTTAAAACCAGGTCGTGGTAAAAAATACGTTAAAAAACTTAATGGATTAACATTCCAATTAACTCCTGAATACGCGGTTTATTCTAAACCAAACGGAGGCCAAGATAAGTTGGAGATAAAGTCATCTTAAACAATTTTAAATATACAAAGAGTATTAATGACTCTCTATTATATTTATATTAATATGAAAGTTACCGTTATACACAGAAATTCAGGAGTTGGGAAGGAAGAATATAAGTTCTATGATAATTTCATTAAATTCCTACAAAAAGAATACCCTTTAAAAAATGACATATCAGTTGTTTTTGTTGGTAATCGGGTTGGAGAAATGACAACTGGTTCTAGAACTCATGATGGCGAATTACGAGTTTTAACTAAGGGGAGAATTAATAGAGATATCTTACGAACACTTGCCCACGAATGGACACATGAATATCAGATGGGGGTTTTAAATAGAAAACGTGGTCCCGATATTGGTGGTCAAAATGAAGATGAGGCCAACGCGATATCAGGACAAGTAATGAAGAAGTTTGAGAAAAAATATCCAAAGATTGAAAAAAACATGTATGATTAGTACTTAAGGGGTTTCCAATTTTTTTGGTAGTCTTTATTTTTTTCACAAAAACGCGCGTAATCATTAATCATTGGTCGACCCGTATTATAACAACCACAAACTATCCCCCAATCCCCATATTTTTTATATAGTTTCTGTAATAATTTGACACTTGTCTCAATGTTAAATCTAATGTCCGTCTTTAATTTTTTAACTGACACTTTTTTATTACATACATAATCGGCGGTCGAAGGCATAATTTGCATTGGGCCAACCGCACCAACTGAAGACGTTCTTGCGGGGTTGTAACTCCAATCAAACGGACCCTCGTATCGTGTTTCTAAAAATGCTATATTGTAGATAATATGTTTTGGTATTTCATACTTGTCAGAATATTTCTCCAAGTTCTCGTACATCAATATTGATGACGGTTTGTTAATCTCACTACCATGACCAAAATCTATTCTATCAAAAGACTTATATGTAAAATCTTGTTTTAATTCGTGAGAACATAGTAAAACTAAAACAGTGATTGAAAATAAGACAACTAATAATATTTTTTGAGTATTCATAGAGTTAAATTTTAAGGGTTAGTAACTTGAGTGTGTTGTCCCCACACATTTTTTGCGTACAATGAGAAGATTGTGTTACCTATCGAGTCCTCATAAATAGTGTAATCACCTGACTTAACGTCAATGATGATTAAGTTGTTATTTTGGTCGATAGCCAAATTAACATCACGTTGTTTAACTTTAATTACTTCTGTTTTCACCTCTTGTGGTTTGTTATTCATTTTATTGTAGTAATAACCAATAAAGAATGATGCTATACAAGATAGACCAATAATGGAATAGATAGTAACACTTTTTAACACTTTTTTAACGTTGTCAACAACGGTTTTCATTTTTTCGTTCATAATTTTTGTTTTAATCGTTTATATAAAGTTAGTTGAAATACTTTAATTAATCAAATTATATCATATTTATTAGATATGGATAAGTTAACCAAAAAAGAAATGTTGATTGTCAAGTACATTGTCGCACAAAATTCCCTTGTTACATTACAAAAGGAATTAAAAGAGTATCGTATTAGTGGTAATGAACCATCATGTGTAACTGTTGTTCTCAGATATTTTTCTATACCTAAACATGATGATGAATATAGTATACAATATTTAAATTATTGTGTGGAAAATTACGGTAACATTAATAATGGGGACTATTCAAAATCTATTGAGAGAGCAATTAAATTTAGGGTTGAGGCCGACGCCATCGAAACTCAAACATTGTATAAAACTTATACGGTTCACTACGTAACAATATCATCGTTAAAAGATGACTCATCTAAACGTATTATTGAAGACTTTTGGGATTATACCCCTGACGGTGATATTAGGGATTATGGTGATACTGATATAGAAAAGATATTATTTAATGACCCTGAAATTAGTGATGACGACCCATTTGTCATAGAGTAAGTTAGTATCTCAATTAAGAGACACTAACAACTTCTAAATCAAAAATCAATTTCTTACCCGCTAATGGATGATTGGCATCAATTTTAACCAATTCGTCACTAACTTCAAGTATTTTGATGATTACAGGACCTTGAGGACCCATTCCTTGTAATGTTTCTCCGACTTGAACTCCTTCAGGAACTTGAGTTTTTGGGATTTCGGTAATCAATTCCTCTCGGTATTGACCATAAGCATCCACAGACTCGATTTCAACTGTTTTCTTCTCGCCTTCAGACATTTCAAGTAAACCCATTTCAAAACCTTTGATTAGTTTACCTTCACCTAAAACTGCGGTTAATGGTTCACGACCTTCAACTAAGGAAGAATCGAACACAGACCCATCTTCTAATCTACCTGTGTAATTAACTGTTACGGTGTTACCGTTCTCAATTTTTTTCATTTTTGTATAATTTTAGATAAACATAAGAACAAACAAAACAATAATCAAACATTATTTTGGTATTTCTATTAAATCATACGATGTTATTAATGTAACCGTATTTTTTTCTAACCCCGTATATTTTAAAGACTCCTCAACTAAAAATTGTAATCCCCCAACATTACTTTCCTCAAATAGAACAATGTCAGTCAATTTCAAAGTACAATCGACTTTATAGGTTTTTGTTGTAGTACAATACTTGAATTCATTAACCTCAACTAAAGTTCCTTTACCGTAAAGTAGTTCTAAATCTTTCTGAAAGACAATATTTAGTAGGATTGTTAAACAATTTCTCATATCTTTATAAGTATAGATGTATTTATTAGTATGGGAAGATTAATTATAACCGAACAAGAAAAGAAAGACATTCTTGATAAGTATCAAGACGATACTGACCCAAAAATTTTAACGTACCTTAGAAGACACTGTCCTGTTACGGTAATTGATACCGAGTTTTATAAAGGTATGCACTATGTTTTAATAGATGATAAAGCATATATCGTTGAAAGAAACAAAAAATACTTAGTTAGTAAGATATATAATTTTATATCTGAAGACTTTCCCGATTATGATGAAAAAATATTAAGACGCACTATAAAAAAATTCTTGGATTTAATAATAACCAATTGATGTGTTAAGATTTTTATCCTATTATTAATTAAAATCTCAAAATTATGTTTTTAAATATTATCTTAACTTTATTAGTCGTAGTACTATTAACTATCACAATTATGTTGTATATTTGGTGGAAGAAATTTGGTAAAAAAATGTTCGACACTATGTCAAATATGAAGAACCTCATCCCAAAAGACGGAGGACAATTACCGAATAACTTGGATATCAACCAATTATTTTCAAGTCTTAATAAGATTAATCAAAAATTTAAAAAATAAACTATGGAATTTATTAATCTTCAAAACGATTACACTTGGGTTATAAAAGTGTTAGAATCTTGTGTTACCGAATTTCAAATTGACGCTTCCGAAAAAATATTTAAACAGTTTCTTGAGAAGTGGGGAAATGAGTTACCTGACGAAAGACGAGAAAAATTGGTCAACAATTTTGACAAATTAGTTAAGTCAAAAACTGTTGAAATAAGAAAAAACCATTCCCCAAACGTATAGTATAAGTGATTTTTTAAAGGTTTCTAAATTTATTGAACACTATCACTCTCATCTGAGAGCCTCTATATATCGACAAAAAGGTCTGTTATTTTTTAACCTACATTTTTTTATTAGGAAATAATGACTATATTTGTAAAAAAATAAAAAACAAATAATATGAAAACATATACACAACTACCAATTCCAACCGATAGTGCTTTTGGTAGAAAAACCTACAATCCAATACGATTACTCAGACGAGCCGTTTACAATAAGTGGCCTCACAGTTTCTTAGATAGAAACATGGACAAGTACATTTTCCTTCCATATGAAAACGTTAAAAATGGGTTAGTGAATTTTTGGACTTGGAAGTCAGTCATTTGGAAAGACAGACATTGGGATGACCACTTTATTTTTGAAGTGTTAAAACAAAAACTCGTTTTACAAAGAAAATATTTAGTGAAGGCGAATAGACACACAGGTATACCTCAAAACAACAGAGACATAACCATATGTTTAAACTTGATTGAACGCATTCAGGAGGAATATTATGGGATGGAGTACATAGACTATCAAGAGTCTCAGTTTAATTTCATTGAGTCAAAGTTAGGGTCTAATTTAAAAGAATTAATCATAAATGAAGGACCAGAACATTTAGACGACTATTTTAACTTACATAAAGCCACTGTTAAAAAATGCTTAAAGAAAAATAGAATGCTAATCAAAAGTAAACGTTCTTTAGCACTTCATGTAGCACAAGAAAATGAAAAAAGATGTCAAGCACTGTTATTCAGAATATTAAACGAAAGAAGTAATTGGTGGTGGGACTAATAAAAATTTTGTTAATCAAAAAAAAATACTATCTTTGTAAGATGAAAACTATAAGAAAAAATATTGACATATTAGCAGTTATTGCTTGGTTTGCGCTATTACTAACAATTGTTCATTTCGTACAATAAAAACAAACTACAATGGGAAAATTAAAAATTACTTTTATATCTGATACCCACAATCAACACAATCAACTCACAAAAGATTTGCCAGGTGGGGATATATTGATTCATGCTGGCGACATGTCAAGTATGGGTTATAAACACGAAATTGAAAATTTCTGTAGATGGTTTGACGGTCTGAATAACTATAACACTAAAGTGTTCATTGCGGGTAACCATGATTGGGGATTCCAAAACCACCCTGAACAAACTATGCAAATAATTAATTCATACAAACGGTTTAATTATTTACAGGATGAATTATTCATGGTAGGAGAAAATTATGATGACATGGTTAAAATTTATGGTAGCCCTTGGCAACCTGAATTCTATAATTGGGCATTTAATTTACCAAGAATGGGTGACCAACTTAAGGCAAAATGGGATTTAATCCCTATGAACACTGATATCCTAATCACTCATGGACCTGCTTGGGGATATGTTGATAAAGTAATCGGTCAAACCAAAAATTTAGGATGTGAATTACTTGCCGACAGAATTAAAGTTGTAAAACCTAAAATTCACGTCTGCGGGCATATTCACTCAGGACATGGATACGTGTTTGATGGTGATACCCACTATATTAACGCATCAGTTCTTGATGAGAACTACCATTACGATAACAAACCATTATCTGTTGAATGGGACCCAAAAACTAATGAATTAGTTTTCCTGTAAATTAAAAACCCCCTTAATAGGGGGTTTTTTTATGATAATAAAGAATAAAATTCGTTAAAGTGGTTTACCCGGTCCTGTAATCCCAAAATTCCGCCATTTACTCGTTTTGTTACTTGTGTTACGACATCATCTGATGTCCCTTTATCACAAATTGACCAAAGATTGTTATTGTTAAAGAAAAAAGCTGCAGACGCTAATGGATATTTTGTCGCCACAAGGTCAGGATTACTTACACAATCTTCACCAATAAACTTCGTGAAATTAACATAATTGGATTTCCCAGTTAATTGGATAAATCCTCTGCCTCTGAATTTGTATCCTTCTTTAGTTGACTCATCACCATTACCCATTCTTCCACCATAAACTCTCGAAGCAATTTTTTCAGGTTGTTTCGAGTAAGATTCTGAAAGATTGCCTGGAAAGTATCTGCCAAAAATTTTCTTTAATCCATCTGATGAATAATTTAAATTTTCGCTTACGGATTTAAATCCTCCTGATTCATGACTACACTGTGCCAAGAAATGGGCCAACCTTAAATTGTTTGTAATGTTAAATTTAATTGCGGCCTCAGGAATTTGAGAGATTACTGAATCAGGAATATGACCCCTTAATTTTTCAAGACTTAACGGACCTCCTGACGGAATGACTACATCTTCTTTAATGACTGAAGTAATCCCCATTTTCTCTAAAGTTGAGGGTCCTACGACACCATCGGGAGTTAAACCGTTTTTGGTTTGCCATTCTTTAACCGATTTTTCTGTACCAGGACCAAAATTACCATCAGCGGTAATTCCTAATTTTTGTTGGATTTGTTTAACAACATCTCCTTTTGAACCAATTTTATACATAATTACTTTTTTAGATAAATATGTAAAAAAATTAGATTTTCTTAACGGAAATAACCTCAACTCCTCGTCCTTTATTTTTTAAGGTAATTTCTTGTTCGTTTGGATATAAAATTCTGTTTGCGATTGTTTCATTAACATCTACCAAACTTTTAGGTGACATTACCGTAACGATATAATGTTCTTCACCTGAACCTGTGACGTAAGTATGTGATTTAAGTAAGTCTTTTCTATTTGTTGAATAGTGACACCCAAGTTCTTTTGTATTAATTTTATCCTCACCATCAACCGCTAAAATTCTATATAATTTAATTTTTTCGGGTAAGTTTTTAACATAATTGGTAATTTCGTCTAATTCATCTTCGGCATCTTCTTTAGAGAACCCCATATCTTTAAGGAGTCTCATCATTCGACTTTTACTTGATTCTTCTTTAAGTAACTCAATTAATTTCATATCAATAAATATAAAGATAGAGTTATTTGTCCTTACCTTTTCGTTTACTTGGAACTGTTTTTTCGTTTTTATATTTGATTTCGACCTCATAAGGATTTATCAAACTTATTTTACTATCGTATTTCCATATAGAAATACTGTCTTCGTCCTCGTAAACCTTTTCCCACTTTCTGCGTTCGACTTCTTTTAGATTTGTTTTTTTAGACATAATACAAAGATATTAAATTTTTTAATAAGTACCAAACTTATTGAAATTATGATTGACAATGTCATTAATTTAAATAAACATTATATTTATAGATATGAAGATTATTGTTAACGAATCCCAATATACAACCCTTATTAATGAAGACATGGGAGTTTCCCGAGCTTCTGTGGATTACGCTAATTTAATTTACGAAAAATCACGACCTATCATAATTGACTTTACAAGACATAAAAGACCTGGTAAACAAAAGTTAGTGATTGGTCTTAAAGATATATCAAGAATATGGAAACAAGACCTTGAGAGTTACCTTGAATTTCCTATTGAAGAAATTAGAATCGATTTAAATCTGTATGTTCAAAATAAAAGTCAGATGGCCAATGAATTTTATACAGGAGGGGGAGCAGAACAGATAGATTCTACAGTTGGGATACGTTCTTTTACAAAGAGACCAAGTAAAGATTTACCAAAATATATTTTGTCAGAACTTGATGACACATTAAACGCAAAATTTGATTTGGATGTTTATATTAGAAAAGATTTTAAGGAAGATTCTATTGATGGGTTAATGCACGATTTGATGGATAGTATTTCACACGAATGTAACCATATGTTAGAATTTTATAAAAGGTATTTAAGTGGATTAGGAAATGTTGACACCTCGTTAACTTATTCGGGCAATAAAAACTACAACATACCAAGAGATATATATGAAGTTTGGCAAGAATTTACCCAAATGATATATTTTTCTGAACCTTATGAAATGAGAGCGATGGTACAAGAAATGTACGGTGTTAGGTTAAGAATGCCATTTGAAGAATTTAGAAAACACCGATATTATATGGCCGCGGAAGTTATGGAAAAATTTAATGCCGATGTTATGTTTGACACATTAATTGAAAGAATTGAAAAACAAAATCCCGACAGTATCATAACTATCATGAAAAATCTTTATGATTGGTTTATAACTGATTACTACACACAGTTAAAATATCAGAAATTACAACCAAATAATAGGATTGAGAAATCTACACACATTTTGGGATTAATGAAAGGACTCCAACCAAGAATCAACAACGCAGGTAAAAAACTAAAAAGAAAATTCAACAAACTATATTCGTTATCCCCTGATTAACCTATTTTGTCAGTCCAAGTAAAATAATTATGACATTTTGTCAGTTATTTTCATTTGGCACGTAATTTAATATAATGGTGTGGACTTGATTCCATAATAAAATTAAATTATAATTATAAAAAATCAAAATATATGGGAAAAATTATTGGTATTGATTTAGGTACAACAAATTCATGCGTAGCAGTCATGGAAGGTAGCGAACCTGTCGTTATTACAAACAGTGAAGGAAAAAGAACCACGCCTTCAATTGTCGGATTTATTAATGGTGGTGAAAGAAAAATCGGGGACCCTGCAAAAAGACAGTCGGTAACAAACCCTGATAAAACGGTTTATTCAATCAAACGATTTATGGGGTTAACATTTGACGAAAGTAAAGGTGAGGTTAATAGAGTTCCGTATAAATTAGTTAAAGGTGAGGGTAACACTCCAAGAGTATCTATCGAAGATAGAATGTATTCTCCTCAAGAAATCTCGGCAATGATTCTTCAAAAGATGAAACAAACTGCGGAAGATTACTTGGGAACTGAAGTTACTGAAGCAGTTATTACTGTTCCTGCCTATTTTAACGACGCACAACGTCAGGCAACAAAAGAAGCTGGTGAAATCGCGGGATTAAAGGTATTGAGAATTATAAATGAACCGACTGCCGCGGCATTAGCGTATGGACTTGATAAGAAATCTAAGGACATGAAAGTAGTTGTATTTGACTGTGGAGGAGGAACCCATGATGTGTCAGTATTAGACCTTGGAGACGGAATCTTTGAAGTGTTATCGACAGATGGTGATACACATCTTGGTGGTGACGACTTTGATAACACAATTATTGATTGGTTAGTTAAGGAATTTAAAGAAGAAAACAATCTTGACTTAACTAAAGACCCGATGGCGTTACAACGTTTGAGAGAGTCGGCAGAAAAGGCTAAGATTGAGTTGTCATCAACAAGTTCAACCGAGATTAATTTACCTTACATCATGCCTGTAGATGGTATCCCTAAACATCTAGTTAGAACTTTAACTCGTTCTAAATTTGAACAATTGGTCGACAGTTTAGTACAAAGAACAATCGCTCCTTGTAAATCAGCATTAAAAAACGCAGGATTAAAGACGACAGACATCGATGAGATTATTTTAGTTGGTGGTACAACACGTATTCCTGCTATCCATGACGCGGTTAAAAAGTTCTTCGGGAAAGAACCTTCAAAAGGGGTTAATCCTGATGAGGTAGTTGCTCTTGGTGCAGCAATCCAAGGTGGTGTATTAGCTGGAGACGTAAAAGATGTGTTGTTATTAGACGTAACACCATTATCTTTGGGTATTGAAACAATGGGTGGAGTATTTACAAAACTAATTGAATCAAATACTACAATCCCAACTAAGAAGTCACAGGTATTCTCAACGGCAGTTGATAATCAACCGTCAGTTGAAATCCACGTACTTCAGGGAGAAAGAACTATGGTTAGAGATAACCGTACTATCGGTAGATTCCATTTAGATGGTTTACCACCTGCAATGAGAGGTACCCCTCAAGTTGAAGTCACTTTTGATATTGACGCTAACGGTATTATAAACGTTTCGGCGATGGATAAGGCGACAAACAAACAACAATCAATTAGAATTGAATCTTCTTCAGGATTATCTAAAGAGGAGATTGAAAAGATGAAACAGGAGGCCGAAATGAATGCTGAGTCTGATAAAAAGGCAAAAGAAGATGCTGACGCTATCAATATTGCAGACAGTACGATTTTTAACGTTGAGAAATCGTTAACTGATTTGGAAGGTAAAATATCCGAAGAACAAAAGTCTGAGATAACGTCAACTCTTGAAAAATTAAAAGAGGCTCACAGTAAGAAGGACGTAGAATTATCTAAATCATTAGTTGATGAGGTAAATCTGAAATTCCAAAAGATTTCACAGGATTTGTATGACCAAGTTAACGACCAAACAGGTGATATGGAGTTTAATGGTTCCGATGTTGAATTTGAAGAGGTGAATAATAAGTAACCTAATCTACATTGTCAAAAAATCCCTGAATTATTTTTAGGGATTTTTTGTTTGTGTCGATTTTTTTTGTATCTTTGAGGTATGAAGAACGAGTTACCATATTGTAAGACATCTGAAGCTATAATCGGTTATAGTGATTCTATGATTGCCAAAGGTGAAAATAACGATTGTGTTGTCAGAGCATTTGCGTCTTGTTTTGACCTACAATATGACAAGGCACATAAGTTCGTTAAAGAAAAGTTTAATCGTGTTGATAGACAAGGGACAATTCGTACTGTTTGTAAAATGACTGAGATTGCCACCAAAGGTCAACAAATTAACTATAAAAAACTTAAGTGTTTAGGGGATAAAACGGAGTATTCGAATCAACGTACAATGAAATATAAAGTCAAAACAAAAGAAGGATTTGTTATGAGAAACATGACCGTTGGTACGTTTACAAAACAAAACCCTATTGGGACTTTTTTCGTCTTGGTTGATAGACACGCATTCACCATTAAAAACGGAGTTGTTATTGGTAATATGGAAGACGCAAAAAAACCTAAACGAGTAGTTAAACACGCATTTGAAATTAAATAAGATTTGGGGGTTAGATAATTTTGTACACACACCTCGTAGTGGTGAGGGGATTAAACAATCAGGTATCAAAGAAAAGATTATCAAATTCTTACAATAAAAAAAACCTCCTTAGTTGGAGGTTTTTTTTATTTAGTTAATAACGTCTTGAGTTGGTTCCTCAGTTGTTGAATTTTGTTTTTTTTCTTTTTGGATTTGGTTTATAATATACCCCGAAACCGCGAATTCAATACCCGCCCAAATTGCCATGTCAGATGATGTCATTGTTGGTAGTTTCTCAAGTAAAAAATAAATCATCCCCCATTGAGCAATAATAAACGCAATTCCTGACTCAAGTCTTTTTTTAGAAAAATAAGAATCACCTCCTGAATAGATTTTACCAATCTCACCAATAAACCATTTAATGTTTGTCCACCCTAAAAAATAAGTTTTGTTTTTCATAATGTTTTTATTAATAAATATTTACATTTATCCGTTTATCACTATTATTCGTGACCGCATAAAAAAAGGGGTAGTAGCGAACTTCCCCTTAATCTTGTTACCATAACGATAACGGTCCTAAAAGTCCTCTTTCGAGGATTACTTTTCTTTAACTAACGTTAAACATCTCTTCAAATATTCTTTAGCTCTTGGTGTTGTTCCAGAATGTTTTAATACTTTCTCAATATCTTTAACTAATTCTTCTCCGTGTTCATTTTCTTTGTACAATTCAATTACCTTATCCATGGCCTTAATACACTCGTTATTTGTCTCGTCATGGTAATTTTTATTTCTAAACCCATTGATATGATTCATTAAGTTGTATGATAAATGTTCTCCACCGTCATTAACGTCATGTAGTCTTAATGTTTTTAACATATCTAAAGTATCAATCATACCATTGATTCCACCATCTCTTTTATAAAGACTTGAGGTGTAGTTTTTAAAGTTCTCAGAAGGGCCAACAATGTGGTCTAATGGGATTACATTCTCAGGAACACATCTTTGTTTTTGTTCACCGTCCTTTTTAGGTTCAATGCGTTGTTCTTCTAAAATATGTTGTCTGATTATTTTACGAAGTTTTTGTTCGTCTATAGTAATTTTTTTCATTTGGAATTTCTTTATTTATAAATATTCATTTATTCTGAATTATTCGTCAGAGTCGATATTTATAAAAGGATATACCCAATTATGGGTAAATCAATAAAAAATAAATCTAATTACATGAGGGATGGGGATAGTGATAAAAACATGGAGGAAGATATTTTTGGGGAATCTCTCTGTAAAGTTTCTCATGATAGCGATGTTTTTCAACCCTTTTGGGTTCGATGCGATACAGTACTATCTCTATACTTTGACAGGGAGTTTGTGGTACGCAAATCTAATTTTGTATTGCGTATCGGGACTATTCTTTGGATTATTTTTTTATTTTCGAAAATTATCTAAATGAAACAAATAATATCTGAAATATCGAGAATTAGTGAGATAATGGGGATTAAACCGTTAAATCTTATTATTGAGGAAGAGGATGCAACCATAAGTGAAGTACATTTTAAACGAATAGTTGACTTATTAAAGTTCAATAAAATGTTTACAAAAACTAACGATAGTAATTTAAATAAAATATCAAAATACGCTAAATCACAAATTATTGATTTTAATTTACTTGAGCGGGGATTGATTAAGACTTTAAAATTAAAAGGAAACAAATCAAAAAATGTTTCAGAATACTTTAAATTAGTGTTAAAGTCATTAAAACAACGTCAATCTAATATACACACATCTACTCCAGAAAAAGATGATTTACCAAGTTTAGAGATTCAGGAACCATCTATTATACCTAAAAAAGTTTATAGAGAAGAACTTTATTATTTACAGGTTGAATTATTAAAACTACAAGAATGGTTAGTAAAAACAGGTAAAACAGTTATTATTGTATTTGAAGGTAGGGACTCCGCAGGTAAAGGGTCCACTATCAAAAAGTTTATTGAATTCATGAATCCACGTTTATATAACGTTATCGCCCTTGGGATACCTACACCAAAGGAAAGAAAAAATTGGTGGGACAGATATAGAAACCTAATCCAAAAAGGGAAAATTAACCTATTTGATAGAAGTTGGTATAATAGAGGGTTAGTTGAGCCAGTAATGGGATATGGGAACCCTGACGAATATGAAGATTTTATGGGTAATGTTGAAGGATTTGAACAAGACTTAGTTAAAGATGGGGATTACCTGTTTAAATTATGGTTTTCAATCGATAAAGAAACCCAAGCAAAAAGATTTGATATGAGACAAAAATCCAAACTTAAGTATTGGAAATATTCCCCAAACGATTCTAAAATGCAAGACCTTTGGGACAGGTTCACAGAATTTAAAGATAAATTATTTGACAAAACATCAACTGTTAATCACCCTTGGGTTATTGTCGATTCTAATGATAAACGAATTTCAGGTTTAAACGCCATAAGATATGTGTTACAAAACATACCTTATGACAGAAAAAACGAAGATGTTTTAAATAAAAACTATCCTGAAGCGTTAACGGTGTTAAGACCATAATAGAGTTAATCTTTTTTATCTGAGTCAATTGGGGGTAACACAAATTGTAACCAAATGTCGAATATCAATAAGTAACCCCACCAAGTTAATTTATCAATTGGGTATTCCACAGGGTTTGATTGAGTTAAATACAGTAAAGATATTACTTTATATATAATATAGATTCTTGATACTAATAGTACGAACCCTAATACTTTTGAGAATTTTTCCATGTTTTTATAATTTGATTTCAAAACGATTTTTCATTATTTCAATTTTATCTTCAGGAACCCCGTGTTGATTTACCCCACCATGACGATTTTCAACAATCACCGTAAAAACAGTATAATCATATTGTTTCGCTAATTTGAAGTAGATTTCCATTTCCCACTCTTGTGTGAACGTATTAGATACCGCGATTTCCCGATAAAATTGGTTATTTACTAATGAATCCTTCATATAGGTTTCCACCATATCTTGGCAGAATTTATGGGCATCTTTGATTTTAGAAACGTCAAATTTATATTCACCCGTTTCTTTATCAATAAAATATTTGTCCGCCTCACAAACTAAAAAGTCTTCACCAACTAATTTTTCTGCAAAAGTTGACTTACCTGACCCAGGAATTCCTCTGACAATGTATAATGTTTTTTCCATAATACAAAGATAAGAAATTATAATCGTAATGAATAGCTAATTATAGGAAAATTTTAAGTATTTCGGTAACTTTAATCGTAGTTAAATAGACTCTAACATACATGTCAGATAATATTTTGGGGTAATGTTTCACAACATTAAATATGTTGATTATTTATTAAATCTTTTTAATGCGTTCTCAGTTATAAAAATAAATTCAGAGTCTTTAAATTCCTCAAGGGTTGACGAATTTGTGTAAGACATTGCGGACTTTAAATAATCTTTAAAATTATCAATCCATGACCCTAAAGTATACTCTACCTGATTATATTTGACAATCCCTTCAGACGTTGTCAGGGTCTTCTTACCCCACTTCCTTTGGACTTCTTTAGTACTCATTCCTCTAAACTCTTTGTAAAAATACTTTCTAGTTTTTGGGAAGGTTCTCCAAAGATATATAGAACGTTCCTCTGACAATGTAATTAATTTAAATAATTTAGTTGGGGAACAAGACTCTAAGGTTTTATTTAATACCCCCCCTAACATAACATAATCTGCACCAAGGGCCAACGCTTTAATAATATCATCATAATTTCTGAACCCACCATCAGCAATAATCTTAGTCGTATAACCACCGTTTTTTTTGATTTGGTAACATTCGTTAATCAACGATGCCATTGGGTAATGAACACCAGTGTTTGCTGATGTTAAACAACCACTACCCCCACCAATACCAACACGAATAAAATCAACACCAAGTTCTGCAAATTTTTCATAGGTTTTTGGGTTAGCAATATTACCAACAATCAGTCTGTGTTTTGGGTTTGTTCTAACTTCGCAGAACTTTTTACATAAATCATATAATTTAACCATGTGACCATTTGCAATATCAACAAGAATATTAATTTCCTCGTCTAAGTTGTTGTCACCATACCACTCAAGGACCTTTTCAAAGTCATCCAATGAAATTGATGAAAATGTTTTACCTCCGTGTAAAAATCTTGGTAAACAAACCTCCAATTTTTCATCCAAAAATAAATTATAATTCTCACCATCAACCACGGTGTCCATTGGGGATACAAAAATTGGTAATTTATTGTCCTCAGTAAAAATGTTAATTTGTGACCGACTATTAATTGAGGAGATAGTTTCAGGAACTAATGTAATATCTTTAAAGTCAAATTTCTTATTCATGATTAAAATATAACAAAAACGAACATTAAAGACAACTAAAAGTATTTATTATTATGTTAACGGAAAAAGAAATTGATAAAATTAATGGTGTACTTGAAAAGAAAACATTTAATTATAAAGGAGAATTGATTTATGACGCAAATGCAGTTGCAGACTTAGATTATCGTTTTAAAATTTTAGGGTATAAAAAAATGATTAGTGTTGGGGATTATTATGATTATATGAAAATATCTGTAACTTTATTTAACTTTAAAGATAAGTTAAGTCAACTTATTTTTCAGGAAAGTGAAGACCATAAAGATAAATTTTTTTGGAAAAAGTTTTTTGAGGACAGTTTATGGTTTTTGAATAACCAATTAAGGTTTGATATTAAAAGTATTATTAGTATCTTTGATTCCGAAACCAGACTTGTTATTGAAGAGTTTTCTATTGAATTACCTGAAAAAAAAAAGATACAAGAACAAATGACAAGATACGCAATTAGAAATGTTGTTAAAGACATTGTAAAGATTTTAAAAACCGAAGAGGAAGGTGAGTTTACCTTACCTGATAACGACTATGGTGGTGGTTACAAATTTGAAAAATTTCCTGTCGAATTTTCTGTCGACCTATATGTTAGTCATGACAATAGTTTTAATGGATATAAATTAAATGCCCAATATTCACAAGAAGACGATACTGTTGAAATTAGTATTGTATATAATCCGTCAGATTTAAAAACATCATTATATGAAATAGTTGGCGAATTGAACGAGGTGTTGGCCCATGAGTTGGAACATTCTTTACAAGGATACCGAGGAGAATTTAATATAGATGATGAAGAAGAAACAGACTCGCTAAAATATTATTTACAGGCACACGAAATTCCTGCTCAAGTCTCAGGATTTAAACGACTTTCAAAGTTACGTAAAGTACCGTTTGAAACGGTTGTTAGAAATTGGTTTAAAACTCATGGAGAATTTCATCAGTTAAATAATGATGAACAAGAAATTGTGATTAATAAATTGTTGGAGTATAAAAAGTCTTAACTCTTACTTCGGAATCGTTTAATCAACTTATTGATTAATTCTTTTAGAATAACCCCTGAAATAGTTAAAAGTCCGAATCCCGCCAATCGTTGTGCAATATGGGACAGCTCAACCGAATTAGGGTCGCCTTTGGATAAATTATAAATCATCGGGATTAATGGGATGATGAAAGTGTAACTCATGATATTAGTTACCTTATGAAGGGTGACTCCTAAACTGCCAATAAAATCTAAGAAGTCTTCTTTCAACTCTTTGCTCTTTGTTAAAACTGTTTTAAACGGTTTTATTAACCCCTCTTCTTTTATTTTGTCGAATATTTTAGTAACAAATGTTTTATTGTCGATATAGTAAGATGCAATAACCCCCATTAAGATTAAACTAATTTCAAGGTCAGAAAGTTCAGGATGTTTACCAGCAAGATAGTCCTCCAACGGACCGACAAAACCACCAATAGTTGCCCCCCAAGTAATTAAAAACTCTAAGTTAATTCCAACTTGTTGAGTGGAATCTTTAATGATTTTTTTAACAAATTCGTAATTTTGTTTAATGACATCACCAAGACTACTGCCCGATTCTTCAGACAATAATTTTCTTTTTTGTTCTTCCGTAATTAAAATGGTAACACTCATACGTTAATAAATACTTTGTTTATATTTATTATCATAACAATAGTGAAAAAATGATAAACCCTAAATTAAATGTTGGTGATAGAGTAGTGTTACTTCATATGGATGGTGAGACTTCCGTATCACCTGGAGAACAAGGAACTGTAATTGCTCATTCAAGAGTATTTGGCGATGACCAATATACTGTATCATGGGATAGTGGTAGTAAATTAGCGTTAATCTCAAGTGCTGATTTATGGGATATTCCTAAAGATAGAAAAAAACCTAATTCTATTGAAGAGAGAGTAATAACTAAAAAAAGTATTACTGAGATTGACGACCAAAATAGAGTGTTCTTAAAAAACATAGATATTTTTAAACACTTTAATATGAAGTTTTTAAAAAGTTATTTAATGGATATTAGAGAATCAGGAATTACAAATATGTTTGGGGCGGCTCCTTACCTATATATGGGACACGATAGAATTGAACACGAATTCAAATACAAAGATATTGACGAGGATTCGTCTGAAAAAGTTTTAAAGGGGGCAAACAAATCTCAAGCAGAAATGATTAATGGGACTATTAAGGCGTTAAACGCTCAAGGAAAAGAAGAAAGTCTTGAGAATATTAATAGGTACATCTCAAGATACGCCACTATGGTAGTTGAGACTTATTTTCACCTATTCTAAAATAAAATCCCACGTATCGTTCTTTTTTGTTGGGGTAACATTTAAGTCTAAAAAGACTGCGTTCTGTTCTCCAGCATAAAGACCTAAAATGTTAAAATCATAAAATTCCTCAGCCTCCTGTTCAGTCATACCATCTCTGATTTGAAGTAAGGATAAAATTATACGTTTAGAGTAAAGTATTCTCTTACCGTTACCGAATTCCTCAACAATACCAATTATTGCCCCTTCTAAACCATCTAATAGGATTGCTCCTTCAGCATATTCGTCTATATCTATTTTCATAGTTTAAGGATATAAAAAATATTCCATCAAATCAACATATTTATAGTTAAAACAAATCATTATGAACCAATATTTTTTTAAAATGACAAATGAGGAAAGAACTAATATTCTTGACCAACATAAACATGTCTATGACGGATATGTAACAAACTACGCCAAACCAAACGAACAACCATTGTATACACAAGACTTTGCAAATGACAAAGGAGGTATAACTATTAATAACAAAGGTGAAGTCACTACATATAAAAATATGGGAATTAACGAAAGTGTCCTTGAAAATGAAAAAGACGATTCTTATATGATGAGTGTTGGAGAACAATTAGATATGATTGGTGATGGTAACGATGATTTAGAACACGGAACATTTGGTCATGATGATGACGAAGATGATGTTAGATTTGTTAAATGTTCTCATTGTAGTGGTAAAGGTCATAAAGGTCACGATGACTCCACTTATGAAGAATGTGAATGGTGTGATGGGACAGGAATGTCAGACTCATTTGATGATGATGAAGATGATTATAAAGATTTAAGTATGTATAACCCATACTACGGTGATGATGAGGAACCTGAATTTGAAGATATGGAAATTGAAGATGTTTTAGGTTTATCTAACGATGATGAGGATGATGATGAAGTAATTAGTTCTCTACAGGAACAAGTTAACAAATCATTAGATATGTTCAGAAGATTTAAAAATCTATAACTTTTCATTACTTTTATGATATTTCTTATGTATAATTAAATAAGTTAAATTACAAAAACATGGAAATTAAAGAATTAGTATCATATTACTTAAATGATTCGTCAAAAACTCTTGATGTGACATTTAGAACCACTTTAGATGGTGAGGATGAAATTAGAGAAGATAAGATTAACTTTGACGAAATAACCGATTTTGGTTATAACTTCGTTTCAGATACAACAGACAACTACAGAGAATTACTCGATGAAGATTACGAGGACGATGACTACGAAGAAGATGAGATATTTATTGACGACCAAGAAGTTACCTCATTCTTAAATGAATACTATTTAATTTACCCAACCAAACTTCCTGACTCAGAATTATTTTAAGGGCCAACCCTTGTTAAGTATATTGTAACGGATTCATCAGAACCCGAGCTACCATTTGACCATAACCCTGTTGTACGTAATGTTAAACTTTCGACACCATCGCTAAGAATTTTAAATGTTCTTGAACTTGAGTTAACATCGAATTGGATATACCCTAAATCATATATTGTATGGTTCCCGATAGTCTTATAGAAATACTGTTTACCCCAAATTACTTGTCCTGATGGTAAGGTTGTTGGACAAAATGAAATAACAGTATAATCCAAATGCCATTTGGTAAATCCAACATTAATACTATCCATAGGAAAAACGTCATTAGGATTGATGTACATCGTTCCTGGAATGTATGTCGTATCTCCAGGAGAGGTTGAGTTCTCAACCTTAGAGTAAGTTATTCTATCCACAACGTATTCTCCACTCAAACTTAATAAAGTTGGTTCAGAATATTTTAAACAAGACGTTAAAAACGTCACACATAAGGAAACAAAAATTAGTCTTTTCATAGTTATAATTTATTATTTTACAAATATACGTATTTTTTTTGAAACAAAAATATTTATTACTATGATAAATGATGTTGACTATATAATTTCCTTAATGAAACAGTATACCCCAAAAGAAAATGAGGGGGAACTTGGGGAACAAGACGCTGCGGCATCATCAAGTGGTAAAGGTGCAAAATACCCTACCGTAACCAAATGGGAATCAGGTGTTGCAAGAACAGGTCCGGCAAATCAAATAACAAATACTAAGTGGTCTGAGATTGTCAAACTTAATCGAGGAAAGTCTAACACTTTATTATAAACTATGATATTTATAAGATAGATAAAAAAAACAAAAACATTTTAAAATGAAACAACGTAAATTAAATGATGCTAAGGAAGAATTAATGAGAGCGTTACTTCTAATGAAGTATGACACTAAAAAAACTCTTACAGAAAATCAAAAAAATATTAAAAACCCATTAAAAGAAGATGTTCCAGCGGCAATCGCAGGAAGTGCCGTTGGTGGTGCGGCGGTTGGAGCAGGAGTTGGTGCGGCGTTACCAACATCACTCGCAATTGGTGCGGCGGGTACAGGGGCGGTAGGTACAGGAGCGGCGTCAGGACTTGTTTATAGTTTGGCGGGAACTCTTGGGGTTGGTGCTACCGCGGCAGGAGCGATAATTGGTGGAGCTGCCGCGTTAGCGGTATTACCATTAGTGTATTGGTTAGTGACTAAAGATAATGGTGCCGATAGAGTAAAGGATTTAATTCAAATGTGTTCAACGAACGCAAGTGCAATATCTAAATTACCAAGAAAAATAAATGATGGAACTATTAGAGGGTTAGCGGATAAAATTAATGACGCAGTTAACTACTCAACATTAGGGTTTATGGCGGGAACAGATGAAGAGTCTTTATTTGGAGCGTTTAATTCTTTAAGAGATGGTACCGCATCTGATGCGTGTGCATTGATTAACAAATACAACCAACAATACGGTGATTTATATGACGATTTAGATGGTGATATTGACGCAGAAAGTGAATGGAACCAAATCTACAGACCTTTAAGAGATTGTATCGAGGATTCTTTAAAAGATATCGAGGATAAGGACCCATGTAAGGACAGTCCTGGTACAATATGGGATGAAAAAACTAAAGCATGTGTTCCTGTAAAGCCAGGTCCTGACCCAAATCCAAAATGGAGAGATTGTCCTGATTTCCCATTGACGAAAGGTTGTAAAGGTGAAAAAGTTAGAAAAATACAAGACTGTTTAGGAATAAGTGCTGACGGTAAATTTGGTTCAGGAACCGAAACGGCAATCACCAATAAAGGATATAGTGTACCTGTTACCCAAGAAATTTATGATAAAATCATGGAAAATTGTGGTGGAACTACTACTACTACAACGTCACCAGGTCCCGATAGAGAAACGGAATATACTAACGTAGATTAAAATTAAAAACAACATAAGAAATATGAAAAATAAAAGATTTATAAAAGAAGACGTACTTAATCCAGGGTCTGCTCAATTCAAAGAAGAAAAACTTCAAAAAGCGTTTGACGCAGGATGTTATCCTAAAGTCAAAGGACCATTTATTGACCCAAAGGGGGGTGGAGAGGTTATTTACCAAAAATCATCAAACCCTGATAATAAAGCGAATCCTCACGTATTCGACTTCCCTGATGGAAAAAGAGAGTGGAGAACTGCTGGTGACGAGACCGGTAAAGTCGCTAGAACTACAACATGGTATTGTGAACAATTAAATAAAACTAAAGATTCTATTTTAACTCCTGACCAACAAAAAGCGTTAGACCGTTTAGCGGAATATACGTCAAATCAAGTTGTTGCTTGGAACAAAGGGGTTGAAAAACCTGTAGGTGAAGGTTGGGCATTAGTTAAACTATCCGATGCGATTACAACTATTGAAAATAAGAATTCTGACTATGCTAAGGAACTTGTTAACATTTTAGGAAATAATATTGGTGTTGCTAAAGTTTGGGTTTTGAAAGGGGCTCAACAATATAATACAAATTTATCTAATCCTGTTGTACAAAAATTTAAAAAAGATGGATATAAGACTAAAGAAGACATTATAAACTCAAACGGTACTCTGGATGGGGCTATACCGATTGATTTATCTGATTGTACTTTGTTTCCTGACACATGTGGAGATTTTCAAGGGTCTTACTTTTTATATAAAGATAGTAGCATCTTATCAGATACGGCGGTTATTGCTGAACTTGATGCGGCAATCTTAAAATCTTCACAGGCTTTAGATAAAAAAACAAAAAAAGTTGCTTGTAAAACGGCGTTAGTATTATATAAAAGGGCCTATGAAATTAAATTAGAGTTGTCCCAACCAAGAATTGAAGCTTTTAAACCCGCAATTAGAAGTTGTATAAACAATTATCCAAAGTTTGCAAAAATTGTTGAGGATTTACAGTTTGCAAACCCCGTTCAAACACAGACAGGTAGAAACGCCAACTACGCTTTAAGCGTTAATGCGAATAAAACCGCAACTAACGTCCCGAATACCGGACTATCGGTACAAAGAGAAAATAAAGAAAAACAATTAAAAAACTTAGTTAGAGAAAGTTTGCTTGAAATCAAGGAAAACAAAAAAAAAAGTATCTTGGGTGAGAGTAAAATAGTTAAAGCTAGATTATCAATTATTTCAGAAAATGTTAATTTTAAAACTAAAAAACAAAAAGATAAGTTTTTTGATGAATTACTATCTGAAATGGTTTATTTAAATTCTCAAGGTTTTGATAAACAAGTTATTAATGAAGGATTCTGGGATACATTAAAAGGGTTATTTGGACACGCTCCTAATGGTATCATGGAATATTTTAAAGAATATATTGGTAAATGGTTAGTAGAACATTTAACACCAATAGACCCTGAAGGATGGGTGGGAAATATTATAATAACCTCAATTGGTAACTTAGCGATTGGAGATATTCCAAAATTAACTGATTGTAATTTCTTAACAAAATTAATTTCTAAATCAGTTGGTGAAGGGGCCGTTAGAAAATTAACTCATGAGAAAGGTCTTGATGGAGCATTTTATGATGTCCTTAGAAACTCGATTGTTGATATGTTAGATTCAACAACTTTAGTTACAAAAATTGAAGAAGGTTTAGGAAGTATTATATGTCCATTACTTGGAGGAGTTAAAAATAAGATGAATGTTGCTACCGACACGTTAAAACAAAAAGCGTTAGCTACTTCTTAAAATACCTGTGAGGTAATTACTCACACGGGATAAACCAAACTAAAGAAAGGGGGTATTCCAAATCTAGCAAATTGGGTGTCGAAAGACACCCTTTTGTGTTTTACGAATATGACTTTTGGAACTCCTTCCAAATAGGATTCTCGGAAGACTTTAAAATCTCCGCCTTACCTTTTGTTACAAGGTTAAACCCTCTAAAAACTGTTGTTACGTTAATAGGGGTAAAATCCGCATTTAATACTAGTACTTTATCCATATGACAATTATAATAAAAATTTTGAGGATTGACAAGATTTGAATCAAAAGTATATTTATTGGTATATGAAAAAGAAAATTGTTGGGATAGCCTCTTTACCCGATAGAGAAGATTGTTTGGAAGAAACTATACGCAGCCTATATGACCAAGTTGATAAGATTATTGTTGGTTTGAACAAATATACTGAAATACCTTTCTTTTTAAATATGAAAAAAATTGATTCGTATTTATTAGATAACTCATTAGGTGACGCAGCCAAATTTTATAAAGTCGATAATTACCAAAACGATTATTATTTCGCATGTGATGATGACATCATTTATCCCAAAAATTATTGTGAAATTTTAATTAAAAAATGCGAAAAATATAAATCAATTGTTGGATTACATGGAGTTAGATTGATAAAACCTATAACAAGTTATTATAAAAATAGAAAAGTTTATCATTGTCTACATTCGTTAGAAAATGATGTTGAGGTTGATTTAATAGGTAGTGGAGCTTGTTTAATTGATACCTCAATCCTAAAAATAAAATTATCAGATTTTCGAACACCTAATATGGGTGATATATGGTTAGGGGATTTATGTAAAAAACAAAACATTAAATCATTCACTATATCAAGAGAAAAAAATTGGTTAAAATATAGTGACAAAATGTCCAATAAATGGACAATTTACGATGATTTTAAAAATAAAAAAGATGAAGAACAAACTAAAATAGTATCAATATGGAATACGGTAGAGTAAATATAAAATACGATAATAATGAAATTTCATTACTGAGTCTTTTTGAGTCTGACCACATTTATAAACATTTAAAAAAGACTGGTAATTTTTATGAGTTAAAACTTTTAGAAAAAGTTAAATCGTTAAATTTAACGGGTACGTATATCGATGTTGGTGCTAATATAGGTAATCATACTATTTTTTTCTCAAAATTTTGTAAATCAACACAAGTAATCTCGATTGAATTAAATTGTGAAATTTATAAAGTTCTACAACAAAACGTAATTAACTCACCAAATGTATCTACAATTAATATTGGGGTTGGTGAAAAATTTAAACATGTTAAAATATCTAATATTGATGAAACTAATGTTGGGATGACAAAAATAATTGGCGAAAATGGGGATATTGTAGTAGATACTTTAGATTCTATTTTATCAGATGTAAACAATATAAGTATTATTAAAATTGATGTTGAGGGGTATGAAAAAAATGTTTTAATAGGTGCAAAAAATATTATTTCTAAACATTCTCCAGTAATAATTGCGGAACTTAGAGATGAAAAAGAATTTGACGAGTTTGAAAAAATATCTAATGATATTGGATATTTTACAGATAAAATAAACTACGCCTCAACCCCAACTTATTTTTGGTATAAGAAAAATGAAATATATGATTTTGTTTATATTATACCAACTTATGAAAGATTTGATAAAGTTAAACCATTAATAGACGACATATTAACTAAGAATCTAAATACTTTAATTATTGTGTTAAGTGATGGTTCTTCAGATAAACGTTATAAAACATTAATTAACTTTAATAAACGAGTTGTTTATATTGAAAATAGGACTAACAATGCTAAAGAAAAATATTGGTTAACCGTTAACACCTTATTAAATGAAATGTCTAAGTATAAATTTAAATATGGGGTAATGTTAGGTGATGATTTCACACTCATCGATGGTTATCAAGAGAAATTAGAGAAATATATTAGTGATGGTAACATAGTTAGATTATTTACACAACAATCTATTGGGGGCACTAATTGGGGGTTTAAAGATTGGGTTGACGGCGCGTTCTGTGCACCATACTCATTCTTTCAAAAAATCAATTTTGAATTATTTCCGATAAAAAAATTAATCGGACGGGTTTCTTCAGGGGTCGGCCAACAGATGTCCCAACGATTGACTAACTTAAATTATGTTGTAAAAAATTACGGTTCGTTAATTCATCATATTGGTAATGACGATTCAAAAATGCACCCAACAATTAGACTAAATCAACCATTAGTTGCGGAATTTAAAATCCAACAGAAATTATTAACCATTATTATACCCACTTTTAATAACGTTGAATTTATTAAAGAATGTTTATCATCAGTGATTAAGTCAGTAAAGTCGTTGAATTGTGAAATCTTAGTTGGTATTGATAATTGTGAAAAAACTTTAAACTTTGTTGAGAAGGAAATTTTTGACAGTAGAATACGATTTTTTTATTTCTCACAAAATGTTGGCCCATATATAGTTAAAAATACGTTAGTAAAAAACTCTAATTCGGAAACAATTTTGTTTTTTGACTCTGATGATGTTATGTGTGAAAATATGGTTGAGGAAATTCTTAGGATGCAATCATTTAATGATTTTGTAAGACCTAAATATAATAATTTTAATGGTGTGACACCTACTAATAATCCTGTAAATAAAGAAAAACTTTTTGGTGAAGGGGTATTCTCAATTAAGAAATCACTTTTTTTATCGATGAATGGATTTGAAGGATGGAGAACTACTGCGGATACGGATTTTATAGGTAGGTTATATAAAAATAGTCGTAAGTCGATTAATACTCCTACAGTCCTATTTTATAGAAGACTTCATCAAAATAGTTTAACCCAATCAAAACAGACAGGTCATGGGTCAAAAATAAGGTCTGACTATAATAACCTTATTAGAAACAAAAAAACCTTTGGTCCATTACCTTACTTATATGTCTCACCATTCTACGAAGTTTCTGTTGGTCATATTAAACCTATTGAAGTGTTTGACGAGGTTAAACATAAAAAGATGGTGGTTAATGAGGTAGTAAAGAAAATTCTAAGTAGTACCAATTTATCTAAAACAAATATTGACTACGATTCAATAAATAAGATTACTCAACAAAAAGGAGTTTATGTTCCTGCAAATCATATTAAGCCTATTAGAGAAAATAAACCTGTTGATAGAACAAAGATAATTGAACTTAGAAAAGACTCGTTATTATACCAATCTCAAAAATTTGGTGATGTTAAAAAAAGTAAAAAAGGTTCTTCCCCAAATATTTTTGGTGGTAATAATAGAAGAAAAGGTGGGCCACTACTTTGATTTTTAAAAAAAATATTCTTACATTTACAAAAAATAAAAGATATGTTTGTTATAGTTAAACACGTAAAAAATAAATCAGGTATTAAAGTTCCTGTAATTTTAATTAATAGTTATTCCGAAATTTGGGAGTTTGATACTCTTGAGGAGGCAGAATCCATGAGAGTCTTATTCGAACAAAATTCTGATTCGGGTCACAAATACGAGGTTAAGAAAATTTAATCATATGGTTCCGTAGTAAAAGGGATATTACCGTAGATTTCTAATCTTCTATTCCTGGTTCGAATCCAGGCGGGACCACTATTTTAATTTATATGGGAAGTCAAGATAATATATTAGAACAAGAACATAATGAGTTCATTAATAGTGAACTATTTTGTCAAATGATTAAGGAGAAAATTGAAAATTCTCATTATCACAAATATGGTGGGATTGCCCCTGAAGGGTTTATCATAATACCTGAACAAACTTTAGAACGACTAAAAGATTTTGATTATTGGAAGGAATGGATACACGATTCAACAACTTTTAATAAAGATATGAAAGAGGACACAAAAAATATGTGATTTTTCTTGGATAGTCAAATCTTTTTTGTATCTTTGTTCTATGAAAAATATATTAGGATTTCTTTTTATTTCTTTTGGTGTTATGGTAGCGTTGAAAGAAGAATACCATTGTAAAAATTACAGTGAGATATTTTCAAAAATGACGAATAGTGGGAGTTCTTCTGAATCAACTCCTTCGGTTGAGGACCAAGTTGTTTATATCTCAGGTTTGGGTGATTTTGACCAATCTGATTTGGAAACCGCCTCGAAAGCAATTACTGAAGTATATGGTCTTAACTGTGAAATAATTGGGGCAACAAGTACCTCGGATATTCTATATACTGCGGATGGTAAATTAAGTGCGATGGTATGTAGTCAACAATTAGCTTCAGTAAATAAAACTATCTACATTACAAATGAATATGTAATGTCTCACGATAAAATTGTTTGTGGTTCATCTATCAGTAATGGTAATTTTGTCATCGTTAGTAATAATTTTAATGACCTTGAGAACACAACTATTCACGAAATGGCGCACACTTTTGGTCTTGGTCATTGTGATAATCAATGTATATTAGGTCATATTAAACTTGGCGAACCTAACGGTAAATTTTGTAACGACTGTAAAACAAAACTTAAATTAAAATGAAAATGAAGAAATGATTAGATTAATATCCAAAAAGTATTAAGACGAATCTTATCCCTCAGGAGCAACAATAAGGACCTCAAGCTAACTTAGTAGAAGCGTTGGACTGAAAATCCAAAGGACTTGGAGCGTAACCAAGGGGGTCCACGGAGGCCTGAAATAACAGGACACCCCCCACTCCCATATGGCAGTCAGTCCGTTAACCTGATGAAGTGGGGGTAATATCTTTGGGGCTCGATTTAATCGAGTCCCAAATTTTGGAATATGAAAAATATTTACTAAATTTGTAGTATGAAAACAAAAGAAGAGGCAAAACTTGATTTTGAATTGACTGTCAAACGTCTTAGAGAAGAACGGGAGATTAAACGAAAGGAGTATTGGAATGATTTGAAACCTTTCAATGAACCAAACGACATTCCTGAAATCCCAAGGGTGGATGAAAAAGAGTATAAAGAGTTCTACATCCCAAGATTGATTAAGGCGGGAGCAATCCCAAAGAAAGATTTAATTCACGGTCAGGTTTATATTGGGACTCATAGGAACACAGATGTTGCAAGATGGAATCAGGAAACAAACAAATTTGACCACATGAGATATAAGTTTGGTTGGATGGAAGATGATTGTAATCATTTTGAGGATGACGATGGGTTTGCATTATTTGTTCCGATTAAATTAGGAACTGAAGAAGATTGGACTAACAGATTAACAAAATAAAAATATGACAAAAAAAATGACTCAATCCCTTAGGGACCAACAAATTTCAGAACCTGAAATAATCGACTTAATTAGTTCTTACCGAAAAATGGTAAAGGCGGGAATCCTAAAAGAAAAAGGGTTTGTTAAACTTTTAATTAAACTGGGAATTGACCGACCAAGTGATAACCAATTCATCCTTGATGAGAATAAGGTATATACGCTTAAGTAAAAAACAGTCTCTTGGTGTAACGGATTAGCTCCTATCGTTAGGGACGATAAAGTTTGGGTTCGAATCCTAAGGAGACTACGACATCCGATGTGTGTTCCCGAGCTAGGTCGGGATATTTTAATTCCTCCAATCCGTAATTATTTTAAGAAAAATGTTGTGGGTATTAAAATTAGTTGTATATTTGTAAAACAAACAAACTAAAACATATACCATGACAAACACAATCATTAACGTAACAACAGGAACATTAGCAGGAGATACTTTCTACGGAAACTTTAACACTACCATCAAAGGTAAAAGAGAATCTGTTATGGTGTCTAACCATATCAAGGATTTAAATAAAGAATACGAGTTCCGTATCGCAAATAAATGTCAGGCAGGATTTATTAATATCCATGACACTAAAGGAACTGCGGAAGGAGTTATCCGTGGGTACAGTAAGAACTCATTGGCTAACATTCAAGTTAAGAATGAGTTCGGACATTGGGTGAACGTATACACCACCAAAGGTGGTAAATGGTACTCAATCGACAAAGGGTTCATGGATGTATTGACTGTTGGGACAATGAGAGAGTCTTTCCCTGTTATGTGTGACATGGAAATTTGGACTAAATTTGGAGCAAAAACTTGGGCGGACAAGGCGTTCGTCCAAAATTAAAAAAATAGTCAGGTGGCGGAATTGGTTAGACGTAATCAATAGGAAAGCAATCAGCAACAACTGGTTTATACAGGTTCGAGTCCTGTTCTGACTACAAAAAATTAAAAGTTATGAAAAAAGTATTAATTATGTTGGGGGTTGTATCCCTTGTTAGTTGTTCTGTCGATAAAGAAATTATCGGTAAAAGTGAATTTATTAAATGGTGTGTAAATGGTGATACGATTTATTATGAAAATAAATCTGTGGCGGTTTATGACCATTCTGAATATGAATTAAATCCTGGACATGGTAAACATGCCAAAACTATTCAGGAGTTATCCATAACTCAATTAGTGTTGGATGTTAAAACAGATGAATTAATTAAATATATTCACACATTACATAACAATCAAAAAGTAGAAATTGTAGTACCACGTCATTAAAAAATAACTTATGGAAAGAGAAATTAATTTTAAAGAAGTCTTTGAACAGATGTGCCAAACGTTTGATGAAATTCATTATATGAATGGTGATATCTCGGATGTTGGTAATGAAATTGGTTATGCTTTGGGCAAGGTATTGGAAAATTTACAAGAAGATGAAATTAAAGATTTAATTCATGGTATTCGTCATGGTATAAGTTTAACCAATGGTACGCACTAATAAACATTGGCCGAATGTCATCGATACCAAAAGCTATTACAGGTTCGAATCCTGTCCTGACTACACGTTTTGGTTAGTTTACCAAATAGTATGTCCAATACGATGAGAAACGGGATAAACTCCGTATGGAAACGTACATAAGCGTATAGGGAGAACGCTTGGGTAAGTCGGCCCGACCTCGTGAGGACGAAACGATTATTCCTAACCTGTAATGGGGACAACCGTAATACCTGTAAGCTGGATAAATAAGGGTATTTTTAACTTTTAAATAAATTGTAAAATGGAAGAATGGAATCGTAATGAATGGCAAGGAAAAAGAAAAGACCAAATTGAGTATTCAAGAATGGTAACCAGTATTAGTATGGTTTTAATTGTTGTAATTTTTTTGGTTTACGGAATTTGTTATCTTTGTGGTATAAAGTTATAATCACGCTCGGGTGTTGAAATTGGTAAACAAGACGGTCTTAAACACCGTTGGGAAATCCCTTGGGGGTTCAAGTCCCTCCCCGAGTACCAAGTTAGACCCCTACAAGGGGTACGAAACCGTGATAAGTTAATAGGATGAGGCCGCAATCGGATTCCTTTAAACAACGCGTGAGGGTAATTACCAAGTAACGAACAATTAAAAGAAATTGGGTTATGAATAAAGAACAACAAGGTTTTAAATGAGTTAAACGTGGTTTTAAATGAGTTAAATAATTGATAAATATAATTTAAATTAATAATTATAATAAAACCAATTATTATGAAAAAAATTCTAATTACTTTGCTAATATTTTTAGCAATTATCCCTACAATTGTTTTTGCACAAATAAAAGTAGGACCTATATTAATAAACCAAATAAATCCGGCTCATTTGCCGGGAACCCCTTGTCATAACTGTCCTTGGGCAGACACTACAGATATTTTAAACTTGAGACCGATAGGGAACTCAACAAATAACGTAATGAATGGTAATGGTGTTATTGCAACCAACTATACTCAAACAGCTTGTGGATTAGGTTATACACAGGTTTCGGCCCGTTTACATAAAAGAGTTTTTAGTGGCGTTCCTCCAGGAACGGGTACAACTCAACCTTGTCCTATTGTTGTTTCTGGAATACCTGCAGGAGCTATTATTCAAGCGGCTTTTTTATATGCTGGTGGTTCTGGCCCAACAGGTTCAGGGAATTTTAACGCTACACTAGTAAATCCTTCTGCGGTTAGTCAGGTTTTTACCATGACACAAATTGGTTTCCATATTGATAAATGTTGGGGCTACGGTGGTACTTGGACTTCTCGTGCAAATGTTACTGCGGTTATTATTGGTAATGGAACTTATACACTTTCTGGTTGTCCAGTTATGCCACAAGCTCCGTCAAAAGATACTGATGGCGCAACTTTATTTATAGTTTATGTTGACCCTGCTTTAAACATCACCGGTAGTATTGTTATTGCCGATGGTTGTCAAGTAGGAGTTGGTGGTACAATTAACAGTTTAATTTCTGGTTTTAATGTTTGTGGTAATCCTACCACAACTCAAAATTTTATGTTGATAGGAGATTTACAAAGGATTTCGTCTCCTAACTTACGTATGAATAGCCTTATAAATAATGCGGGGTTCCCTATTGCAAGCCAACAAATATGGGATTATATTCCTGCGCTTGGTGCTCCTGCAGTAAACGGACAAACAACCGCAAACTACGGTGTTACAAGTACCGGCGACTGTTATTCATTAAATATGGCGGGTATGTTTTGGCAAACTGGTCCTTGTTTAACTGTTACTGCTTTAAGTACACCATCTTGTCCTACCTCTAATGCAACTGTTACTGTTTTAGGCGGTAATCCATCGTATACATATACTTGGACTCCTACAAACCAAAACACACAGGTGGCTACAGGTTTAACTTCTGGTACTTACACTGTTAATGTTACTGATAACCTTGGTTGTAAAACCGGAACTGCAGTTGTTTCGGTAACAACAACTCCATTAAATCCTATTACAATTACCAATGGTACAATTTGTTCGGGAAATACATCTACCTTAACGGCAAACGGTGCTCCAACATACACTTGGGCTCCGCCAGCAACCTTAAATACTATTAGTGGACCAAATGTTATTGCAAATCCAATTGCTACTACAATTTATTCTGTTTCGTTTACAAATACTGCTGGTTGTGTTGGAACTCAAACAACTCAAGTAACTGTTAACCCTACGCCAACAATAACATCAGTGTCAAATACAGGGCCAGTCTGTCAAGGCTCGCCTGTTTCACTATCTGTTACAACAAGTGTTGCCGGTACAACTAGTTACTCATGGTTTGGTCCTAACGGTTTTAATTCAAATGCTGCGACCCCATTAATTGCAAGTCCGGTTCCAAACAACACTGGAACTTACTCTGTTACCGTAGTAAATACATTTACAAATGGTGGTGTTTGTATTTCAACTTCAAATAGTAATTTAGTAATAGTACCTATAACACAAGTATCTGTAATTTCTACCTACACACAATGTCAGGGTACTAATATTAATTTAAATGCTTTTGTAAATGGAGCTACGTCATATACGTGGAATGGACCTAACTCATATACTAGTGGATTGTCTAATCCAACTTTGTTGAATTCAACTCCTGCGATATCAGGTAATTACACTGTAACGGCATACTTTGCTAGTAACCAAACAACTTTGGTATGTACTTCAACTGCGGTTTCAAACGTTTCAATTGTTCCTACGAATCCTGTATCTATTAGTCCGGCACAGAATGTTTGTCAAGGGTCTAATAATATTATACTAACCGCGTCGGCGTCATCTAATACAACATATAATTGGTTCGGACCTAATAATTTTAATATGCAACAACAGACAATACCTTTTAATAATATACAACCTTTTGTTTCAGGAAACTATGTTGTTAATGCGGTTTGGTCAATTGGTACTGTTTCATGTACTACGTCAAACACAACAAATTTATCAGTTGTTCCTGTTAATACAGTAACGGTAGTACCTCAATTAAACGTATGTGAAAATGATAACGCTATTTTAACCTCAACTGCCCAAGGTGCGACATCTTATACTTGGACAGGGCCTAACGGATTTAATGTTAATCAACCTGTTACTTATTTTCAAAATTTAAATCCTAATTGGAACGGTGTTTACACTGTTACTGCGTCATTCACAAATGGTAACTTGATTTGTTTTTCATCAAATCAAACTGTTTTACAAGTTAAACCTAAAATAAATTTTAGTTTAACACCAATAGGTAAATTGTGTTATAACCAACCATTAAATGTAAACGGACCTAACGGAGCAACTTCATATAGTTGGGTAGGACCTGGTTTTACGTCAAGTTTACAAAATTTAAGTTTACCTAATACAACTACCGCTAACATTGGAACATATTCTTTAACTGTAGATTTAAATGGTTGTAAAACTTATGGGTCAATATTTGTTGATGTACAAACACCGATATCATGGGGTAATATTGTCCAACCTCAACCTCTTTGTAAGGGACAAACATTCACAATTTCGGCTCAAGCTCAAGGTGGAAGTGGTAATTACGCTTATAATTGGAATCCTGTAACTTATATTTTAGGCCCTAATGGGGATACACAAACAGGGGTTGCGGTTTCTACAACTATTTACAATATAGATGTATTCGATATAGCATGTCCATATTACAAAATATATAACACAATTGTATTAAACGTTAATCAACCTCCAATACCTAAATTAACAGTACCTAATTATTCTTGTGAACCTTATTGTCAGATATTCAACTCAAAAGTAAATTATGAGGCCGCAACTGTACTTTATACGTTTAACGGTTCTAAACAAGTTATGGGTGATAGTGTAAAGGTTTGTTTATCCTCGGGTCTATATAATGTTAATGTTACTACGTTTGGTTTAAATGGATGTAAAGGTAGTTTTGACTATCCTAAATTAATCACTGTATATCCAAAACCTGAAGCTGATTTCACATGGTCTCCACAAGAACCAAATACCGTTTCTGAAAACTTTGTAACTTTTTATCCTAAAGAACAAAATAATGAGTCTTATTATTCATGGTTTTTATCCGAAACAGACACCTCAAATTCTTTAATACCATCTCGATATTTTTACGAACCAGGGAAATATCCAATTAGTTTATTATTAACAAACAAATTTGGATGTAAGGACACCGCAACTAAAGTTATCGAAATTGTTGAAGAAGAATTATTCTTTTTACCGAATTCATTTACACCTAATGGAGATGGTTCAAATGATGTATTTGCACCAAAAGGGTTAGGATTTAAAAGTTACACTTTAGCTATTTTTGACAGATGGGGTCAGGTTATTCTTTCTCCTTCAAATAATAGTCAAGGATGGGATGGTAAATTTAAAGGAGATATATGTCAGGACGGAGTTTATGTATATCAAGTAACGGTCTTAGACAAAGACGGTAAACGACATACTCGAACGGGTCACGTCACATTAATGAAATAATTTTAAAAAGGGAGTTTGAAACTCCCTTTTTTTGTTTTATATTTGTACTATGAAAAAGAAAATTTATTTAGATGATGTTAGAACACCTGTTGATAAAGATTGGGTTGTGGTTAGAAACTACGATGAATTTGTTATCAAGGTTAATGAAATTGGTTTGGAAAAAATTGATTTGATTTCATTAGACCACGATTTAGGTGATAGTGCAATGAATGAATGGTTATACGGTGTAACTAAGAACTATACTATTAACTATGATAAAATAACTGAAAAAACAGGTATGGATTGTACCAAATGGTTAGTAAATCAATGGATGGATGGAAAACCTGTCGTTGATGTTGTAGTACATTCGGCCAACGCTATAGGTAGTGGTAATATGACAGGTTACATTAATAACTACAGACATATTAATAGATTACCACAGAATTGTGTGAGAGTAAGAATAGAACATACTGTCTAATTAAAACGGTCTATCTTGTAAATTGTTAGAATCGACAATTTTAATATCATATTTGTAATCTGAGGATATTAGAAGATTTATTTCATATAGAATTTCACTTAAACAAGTGAATTCAGCATACCCAATAAAGTTTTCCAAAGTAAATTTATTAACTATGGGATTTCTGTTAGGAATATAACATTTACCCTTACGTTCTAATAAAGAATAATCTATTTTAAGGATAATAACATATTCGTCCCAAATTTCAGAAGGTTTTGAGCCAGGTCCCGCGTATCGTTTAACATCGCCGGTATATTCAACATCAACCACTTCTTTTATCCATTTTAATTTGGTTGGTAATAAATTTTTTATTATCTTTGTAGGATTCATTTAATATAAATACTTATGAATATTTTCTTTTTAGATATGGATGTTAAAAAATGTGCGGAGTATCATTGCGATAAACATGTTGTTAAAATGATACTTGAGACCGCTCAATTATTGTGTGGAGTTCATCACATGACCGACCAAGTAACCGACCATGTACCGTACAAGTTATCCCATAAAAATCATCCATGTTCAATATGGGTTAGAGAATCACTTTCAAATTACTTATATCTTTGTGAATTAGGGTTAGCGTTAGGTGAAGAATATACCTATCGTTATGGTAAAACACATAAGTCAATTGAGGTGATTCAATGGTGTTTATCCAATAGACCAAACATTAAAGATATTGGTTTTACCACACCACCATTGGCGATGCCCGATGAATATAAAGTTGATTCAGTGGTGGAATCATATAGAAATTATTATAAAGGGGCCAAGTCGGAAATAGTTTCTTGGAAAAATAGAGAAATTCCTGATTGGTTTTTACAAAAAAAAGAGTTAGATTTGTGCTATGATTAAAATACAAGGCGATAGTAAAGGACGTTTTCCAGATGTGTGGGTTTTTTCGGACCCACATTACAACCACAAAAACATTTGTCGTGGTGTAACAAATTGGCGTTTGCCTGATGGAACGGTTCCTATCGACCAAACTCGGGATTTTCCTGATTTGGATAAAATGAATGCGACAATTGTTAACAACATTAACGATGTTGTGATGCAAGACGACATATTGATTTGTCTTGGTGATTGGTCGTTTGGAGGATATGAGTCCATCAAAGAATTTTGGGACCGAATTGTTTGTAAAAACATTCACCTTATTCTTGGGAACCATGACCACCACATCGATAGAAACAGAGATGGGTGTAGAGGACTATTCAAATCAGTTGAACACTACAACACCCTTACAATGGGTCAAAACACGTTCAGGTTGATGCACTACCCAATTAGTTCTTGGGATGGTCTTAACAAAGGTATTATGCACCTACACGGACACTGTCACCTACCAACGAACATGAGATTTGGTATTGGGCAACGTATGGATGTGGGGATGGATGGTCACCCTGAGTTCCGACCATATCACGTAATTCGTGAGTGTGTTCCGTTATTGAAAAACCGACCAATCAAATCAGAAATTGGTGATGACCATCATACAGATGTAATCGTAAATAAAGATAAAGGATAATGTGTGTAGTCATAATGAAAACCCCCTGTAAAGAATGTCCACACCTTATTCGTAACCGTAATAACGATACGATAGTGGAGTTTGCAGAAAGAACAGGGAAAAGTCATAACTGTCATATGACCGAAGGAAAGAAAGATTTGTGGAATGTTACAGATAAAAAAATAGAATGTTATGGAAGTAAAATCAGAAAGAAAATTAGCGACAATTAGAAAAATAACAAACATTACCCCAATTGATGGTGCTGACAAAATTGAATTGGCGACTATTGACTCTTGGAAAGTTGTTGTTGCTAAAGATGTAAATCATAAAGTTGGTGATATGGTTATCTACTGTGAGATTGACTCATTCTTACCAATCAAAGAAGAGTTTGAATTCTTAAGAAAGAGTTCATACAAAAAAATGTCTGACGGAACTGAAGGATTCAGATTAAAAACTATTAAATTAAGAGGACAAGTGTCTCAAGGGTTAATCTTACCAATGTCAGTCGTTGAATATACTAACGTTCAATTTGAGGTTGGTATGGATGTGACTGAAATGTTGGAGATTGTTAAATACGAACCACCAATCCCTGCTGAGTTATCAGGTAAAGTGAAAGGTTTATTCCCTTCTTTCTTACGTAAAACAGATGAGGAAAGAGTTCAGAACTTAACAAAAGAATACGAACAATACAAATCATTAGGTCGTAAATTTTACGTGACTGAAAAATTGGATGGTTCTTCCGTAACATTTTACTTCAGAGACGGTGTATTCGGAGTATGTTCTCGTAACTTGGAATTACTTGAAACTGAGGGAAATACTTTTTGGAAAGTTGCTCGTGAATTAAAATTGGAAGAGTGGTTAGGGACTTTGGAAAACAATGTATGTTTACAGGGGGAATTAGTTGGAGAATCAGTACAAGGGAACCCATATAAAATCAAAGGTCAAACTGTGAGATTTTTCAATGGGTTTAACATTGATACTCAAGAAAATATCCCATTTTTAGAATTTGTAGAATTAGTTCAAAAAATGGGATTAAATACTGTTCCTATCTTGGATTACGAATTTCAATTACCTGAAACTATTGAGGGTATGTTAGAATACTCGGATAAAAAATCCGAACTAAATTCAAATTTTGATAGAGAAGGTATTGTGGTTAGGTCGTATGATAGAACCATCAGTTTCAAAGTAATTTCAAATAAATTTCTTTTAAAATCGGAAAATTAAGAGTACATTTGTAATATGTTAGAAAAATTAAATGAGTATTTTGAAAAAGGGTTGGTGTACAAACAAGTACACCCAACTCTTCCTTTGACTATATGGAATTATACTGAGAAAGTACAATACGAAGGATTGTGGGACGAAATAACTTTACAAACTCGAGGACTTGTTACCGATGATGAAGGGAATGTTGTTGCTCGACCATTTAAAAAATTCTTTAACCTTGAAGAAGGAAAATTTGAACCAACTGAAAAGTTTGAGGTATGGGAAAAGATGGACGGTTCACTTTTAATAGTTTTTTGGTATGAAGGTAAATGGATTGTGGCAACTCGTGGTTCATTTACTTCCGACCAAGCAATTAAAGGTATTGAACTCCTTAAAAAGTATAACACAGATATTATGTTTAGACATTTAACGTATTGTTTTGAAATAATTTATTAAAAAACTTATCCATTTTTTCATAAATCAGATATTTATTAATAAAAGATAGATTATGAGAATTAAAGATAAAATATGTCCATTCTGTGATGAAAAAATATCGACAATAACACATTTAAAAAAATGTAATAAAAATATTGATGAAATCACATCGTTTAAGTTAATGATTGAAAAAACATTTAATTGCATTTCAGAGGAAGTTTTGAATGATTATTTAACGGGTTTATCCCTTCCGGACATTAAAGAAAAATATGGTATTTCATATAAATTTACTCAAAAATTATTAGAAAATAATGGATATTCACTGAGAACAATAAAAGAGTCTTGTAATGATAATCGTTTAAGCAAATATGTTAACACAACACAAAAAAAATTTTTAGTTGATAATGTTAGTAAAAGTAACGTAATAAAAAATAAAAAAAGAAAAACTTTTATAGAAAATTATGGTGTTGATAACATTTTTAAAACAGATGGGTTTACTGAGTATGTTAGTTTAATTTGTTTTGAACGATATGGAAAAAAAAGAATAACGAACCCTAAATTAATA